>JGI24021J15306_10003282_pt1 | contig 18154 bp, 10 predicted proteins | sample Ectturendosymbi1_FD_15306 | JGI IMG/M metagenome (IMG submission 15306)
CTGTTTGTTGCACGACTTTCTCAAGATAGTTACGGGACTGCAGATTAGCAGGGGTGCGTTTGCGGTGTGAGAACCATTAACCAAACCTTCCCAAACCCCAGGCCTCTGGCACCGTAGGGTTTCCTACATAATGTTTGAACCTTAAGTGAAATAAAAACCCATTTTCAGAAAAAGTATTGGGATGCATCAATATAACTTCTTGAATTCAATCATTAGAAGCTGTTCTATTACTTGTATGTTATAACAATCGAAACATGGTTTTGTAAGTTATTAAAGCATGTGTAAAAGTAAAAACATTTGAAACTCTGAGAAAAACAATGAACATGCCTCTATGCACTGCTGAACACCTCCATCAGATTAATTTTTTTTCTGCTTGGTGTTTAGCCTAACTCGAAATCTGATGTTAGAATATCTTCATTTCTCTCCCGCTGCTGGATCCGTGTATTACTATGAGTGAATGCTAACACCTACCTTGTATGCGCCATGACTAAACATTTTTGTGCTCTTGTGTTATTCGTGTACCTCTGTGATATGGACCATGAGTCTGTGGTAAAACCACAAATAAATCAAAGATTTTGATGGAAATAGTAGCGCATCAGCTAACGTTCATTTCAAAAGGTGTAGGCATGTTCTTAATCATTTTTTGTTGCGGGTTATCTCAAGCTATATCACTAAAAATGAGAAAAGCTTATCCACAACAGAATATGTTGTTAGACATGTGCTTGCGAACGACCTTTGTTGATAAATTTTGCATAGTTTGTCAAAATTTAACAATCTGCAAACCATTTTGTTTTATGAAGATTTAGCCACTGCACATTAATAGGATCCATTTACCTTTTATTGCAAAAAACGTGTTTTATAAAAACAGGACCCATTTGCTTTTATTGCAAAAAGCTTGTTTTATAAAAACAAATTTATTCATTTTGCTTGATGTAATATCATGTGAAGTGGTTTATGATCAAATAACAAAATATTATTTGAGAGCATGTGAGTTCCCTTGTATTATATCTGCCAATATGTCTTTTGTTGCTTGAATATACTTCATTGTAATAAGTGAGGCAAAGCTATTTTATTTAGACCGATCAACAAAAATTTATAATAAATGTTGTCGATGCTTATGTAAAAATGCACTGCAGTTCCTTTTACAAATGATAGCAATATAAAAATTTAGATTTAACTTGTTACTTGTGTGTAACACCACTTGAAGAATTTATGTTTTCATTTGGCAGTGTTGTTTCGAATGCATAAATCAGTGAAGGACTAGGCTACCTTAACCAACCATTTTTAGAAGTTTCCTTTAACAAAATTGTATTTAAAACTTACAGTGTGTGGAAAGATGAAAAAGAGTGATAAAATTGCTTTTCCATTCAAACAGTTAGTTAATACTGTTCAATGAATACTGGAAGGAGTTGAAGTTGTGAGCAACTTTTTTAAGCATTGTTCTTGTTGCAAGTTCAAGCTGCTTTCCACAGCAGGTTGTTCGTTCTTCAGCAAGATCACGAGAAACACTAAAATGGTGTGCTTTTGAGATAACTTGTAGTAATACAAAATTTAAATGGCAATGTATGAGGAAAGAACATCAATGATTCCACCAAGCAGCCTGGTACATGGTTGCTATGGTGGCGTTAGTATTTCGCATCGTTGCATCCAGTGCGTACGGGGGAAAACCCTTCTGTTCTGACAGCCGCAGATGCGTGTGGTTTGAAGCCTCTGATACTGACGGTTCAGTACTGAAACGGAACGTGTCGGACTACCGAGCCGGTGCAATCAAGTTCGTACTCCCGTGCTGTACTTTTCCGCTGTGAGCAAAAGTTTGTGCTTTCGGGTTGAAACAACCTCGGATTGTAGTGGATGTGTGTGAGTTTTGGCATTTACCAGGCGATATTCTCCTGACTGCAAGTTTAGTGCATGCGTTCAGCACATGTTTTCCAATCAGACCGGGAAGGTTTCAAAGTGACGCATTGCCACCAGTTCGTTTTCGCAGACTTCCTGATGCACAACTCTTTATTTAGATAAGGCTTCTGATTAGCAGCAGCGGCTGAAAATGCTTTGACCATGGCGCACAGCAGAAATAGCCAACATGTACCATATGCGAAGCAAGAACGAACAACTAACTCACAAAAAACGTGGTACTCATGCTGAAAGACCAAACTTCAAAGAATCTGCGAAAAGGAGGTTACTGCGCTACTGTGAGTGCATAAGGAAGGCTGACAGAGAGCCGGCGCCGGTTAAACAAGTGTGGCAAGCCGAAGTGCACTAGCCACCTATACTCCATCTGCGGTGACTGCTTGTGACATATGTTATGTTGCGAGGGCAAAACGTGTTGTGTTGCTGGTGCACAACTTAGTGTGTGTGCACAAATAAACGACGATCAGCTTTGGAAAAATTTGGAGAAATAAATGAATAATAAATAAACAGATCACCCGAAATTTTACCACACCAAATTCCTTCAATTCGATCCACTCTTCTGTGTACATAGGCGTTCGTTTTCATCTGTAAATTTAGTTCACCGTGTTCTGTGCTTGTTTGTTTAACTAACTGTGTTTATTTGATCTCCAGCTGTTGTTTTTTTCTTGCTTCTGAATATCAGCTGAGTCATGTGAAACAATGCACATACATTCATGCCTCCCATATAAATTCCGATGGCCTTAAAGGACTGTAATTCACTCAGGGCTTGCTTCAGACACCTCGGTACCAACATGGAACAGGAGAAATTCCTCACGTCCAGAATAGTTTTTACGTCCAGAAACGTCCAGAATAAGTGCAAAGTGTCTTTTCCTCACGTCCAGAATAAGTGCAAAGTGTCTTTTTTAGTGCGAAAACGACGTAATAAGAGTTACAATTTCAGTGTACTTTTTGTCATCAACTCAAATTGAAAAAAAGTTAAGAAGTGAAAGTGATAAATACTAGCTTCGGTTATTTATTAACAGGGAAGCTGTTTCGTACCAGTGCAAATTTGCCTAGCTATTTATTGCCGTGAAACAAAACTAGAACATGATTTTCAAATGGTGTTACAAATCCAAATTCGACTGTAAGTATGTTGAAAAATTAATGTTGACCACGCTTGAAACAGCTTCAAGAGAGATCTGAAGGAAATGCTGTCGGAGTGTCCAATCACACAAGCTAGGAAAAATTGTAATCTGATACCAATGTTTGTGGACGTGAATGAGGTTGTTTGGGAAACTTTGACAAATCATATACTTAACTGGCAATAAATCATGAATTTTTTTCCTATCGCCTCTCCTGTTGTTTACTGCTATAAGGGGCAATGTCTGATTTTCAAATGTTATAAGCAAATGCTTGTTGAAGTCTAGCGCTGTGTGATTTATTCATCAAAATTTATTGGTGGTCAGTAATTTCATCAGAGATAATGAGCGTCTTGAAAGTGTATGTCTAGTGGTAGCAACAGCAGTGGTATCCATACCGACCAGGACATTTAATGCTTTTAATTTACCTAGCAAAAGCACTTCTCTACAAAGTTTTTAAAACAATGGATATCTCGTGTCGAAGTTAATAGCCGGAAAATGAAACCCCTTCAAAAAATGAAAGCTTAGCGTTCATAGAGCAAGAATGACCTGATGGAGAGTAGGTAATCACATGTAGGCCAACATATTTCCATGTCAAACCTAACTTTCGCTTGAATATGCTGGATTGTATTCCGTGACGGATTTACGCATAGGTCAAATAGCGTTGCAACTCTTTCCTATGACGGCTCAATATTAAATAAAAATTTGCGAAATTGCGCAGACGCACAACTTCACAATCTACCTTGAAACGAGCGGAAATGCAAATGTCTACTCTAGACTCTTATCAGTACAATAACGACACGACAATATTGTACATCTGGGCGTGAAAGAGATGAAGGTGGTCTTTATGAAAGTGTTTACAAAAAAATAATAAAAAAGAAGATAAACGGTACTTAAATTGATGTTCAATTTTCGACTGACAAAAAGCTCGCAACAACGCAAAACCGCCAGACACTGCAAAACTCCTTTGAAAAGCAATATTGTCAGTATTGAATCCTACGCTTGGTTGTTTTTACCAGATTTCGCGCAAAGAGAGATTGCCTGTTGAACCTCTATATTAGTGGTTCACCTTTTCAAACACCTGCCATGCCCGGGATGAGTTTGGGGAGCTACTAAACGACAAACGTTTGCAACTGGAATTTTCAAAACAGAGTTTAGCCTATGTCATTTTTGGATAAGAACAAGAAATGAGTGCTCAGCCATTTCTGATCTAGCCATTCATAAACTCTTAGACTTTTGCACAAGATATTTGTGTATTCCGAATATTGATAATCATCAAGTCCAAACACCGACCCTTTTTTCTTCGTCCTACGTTGTCTTGTATCAATCTACGAATGATTGATCTGTGTAAAAATCATCAAGTGCATTCATCCCATTAGTTGTGCTTGGTAACTTCTATAAATTGAATTGCTTTTTGTTAATTATTTTTCACCTTATTGTTTGCATTACGTTTTATTATAGTGTAGTTACTTTCGTTGATTGTATGCATTTGCAGGATTTCGCCACTGAAAAAATTCATCTTGAGATTTGCAATGAGACTTTTACACGCAGGCCCGTAACTAAGGGGGGCTTCCCGGAAAATGTGTTGGACATAACTTGAAACTATTGGACATTGTATAAAAAATTTGGGCCCTTCTCAGAAAAGACTGTGCTCCCCCTGGTGACCCAAGCTGGTTACGGGTCTGTTTACACGTATCGTTTACATCTTAGGCTATCCATCAAGGGGCTGCACGCAAAAACCTTTTCTTAAAATGGGGCAGCAGAACAATAAAGTTTGCAAAGCCCTGGCGTAGAGGATTGAACATTATATTTTGTATTGCTTGGAAAATGGCAACTTCAAAACGGCACAAATAAGCTCTGTGCCCACTGAATGGATTGCGCTTGTTTCTGTCATAAAATATGTGGTTACTATTACTATAAAAAATTATTTTACGTACAGGTAATCAGATTGACAGCTTGGCGTTCCTTTCGAGGGCGTCAACACGGTCCCGCATGAAAATGTATGTATCCGAAAAATAACCCACTAAAAACGCTAGAAATCACGTAAAATTAACGAAGAGAACTTCTGAACTACACGAAAGAGCTATAAATTACAAGAAAAGATCGCAATGCCATTTGGTTTTTAGAATGTAGGAAAGGCTTGAATTTCTGTTGAACATCTAAGGCAAATGAAGAACCAAAGTCGGCACAACAAAAGATAGATTTTTGAGGGGGCACTACACATAAGACACATAAAGGCATACTTTCACGCTTTTCAGACAAACAGCCAAATAGGTCACACCTGATTGGGGCCCCCAAAATTAAGATGACCTAAGGCCCCACGCTCCCTAAATCCGTCCGTGATTACATTTGTACATCAAACTGAAATGCATCTACCAACATTGAACTAGTGTTAGCATGTTAGGATTCCACAAATCTTTCAGAAATTGTATGCAACATCTGAACAGGATCGCGCACCCGAAGACCTTACTTTCAAATTACTTATATTTAGCTTTGAAGAGATATACCGTCATTATATAGTTACTTTCCAAATAAACAAATTGTTCTAAATTAGCCGTTCAATGCAATAGGAAACGGAGAGAGGTGAAGCGAGGACTGTACTTCCAATGAATTCTGTAAAGCAAAGAGTAGGTCTGGTTAAAAACGTTTTTCAGATAACCAATAAATATCAACGTGAATTGGCACCTAAAGCTTCAGGTATCTAACGTGTATCACGTTTCAGAAATTTTCAAAACACGACTCCGGAAAATGTAGCCATTTCATCATAAACCTTGTCGGAAAAAATTGCAATGATAAAGTACAAACTTCGATCAACAAAGATAAACGTTGCAGCCTGACACCGAGTTACATCGTGTCAATGACGTCATGTCAACAATGTTTTGTTTTCAGTGCTTCAATATCTTTCATTATTTTGAGCGTTTCACTCCACAGTGAGTACAAAATGAGAACAATGAAGGTTTCTTTTTCTTTGAGAGATGATGAGTCGCTAAACTACAAGAACGATGTCGGCAACCTCCCATCTCAACAATAAGGAAGCTAAACGTGAGCAGAAAGTCAACTTCAACGACAGTCCTTTTTCTTAGAGCCAACGTACCTCGGAGTAACGTTGGACAAGACGTTCACCTACCGCCGACGCCTAGAGTAACTTCGCAAGGAACTGACATGACCCGTTGTACTTTTGAGGCGACTTGCTGGCTCGGGTTGGGGTGCTGGGACAACAACGCTACGAATATCCACCTTAGTCCTGGTCCACCCAACAGGAGAGTACTGCGCACCTGCCTGCTGTTGTAGTGCTGACACCCGTCTCATTGACCCTGTCATCAACGACGCATTGTGACTGGCTGCCTGCGTCCTACACCATTGGACAATCTTCCTATTCTTGCAGGCATCCAACCTGTTGAGCTTCGTCGGAAAGGAGTGTCACTGTCTCTAGCACGCTGTGCCATGGATTCTGGACATCTACTCCACCAAATGCTCATCTGTCGTTAGGGTGGGAATGCACTGCATCTGAAATCCATGCAGTCATACCCGGCGAACAACAACTCATCAGTTCATATGACGACAACAACAGAAGTGGGGCGCACTGGACGTATGACTGATAAAAAATGCGGAGTGGTTAGAGAACACTACGAGACTCTCTACTTTATCCCCGAAATCGGCACCCACCCTCCTGGAACGGTCCAGCCAAACACAGTGTGGGTCCGGCTTAAACGCCTCCGCACCGGTGTCGGACGTTTCCGCTCCTGCTTACTATGGCTGCTTCCGCGGCCTGTGAGAGTGGCGCAAAGGAACAGACTGTTGACCATCACTGTCCAATCCATCGACCTCCCTACGGAAGCATGACCTGAAGATTCTGCCTGACGAGACAATCGCATGGCTGCTCAACACCTGTCCCGAGATACCGTGCGGCCTAGCAGTTGATCAACTCTCTCAAACGATGCAGAGGGTAATTAGAAAAGTATTTAGAACAGCTACTGTTGAATTCAACTGTTACTTTTTAACGTCAGACTGCTATCCCCGCTAAGGCCTACAGGGCTATCCCGTTGCAATCAAAATGTATGGTTAGATTACAAATNAATTGCAATGTGGCAATTGACATTTTCCAGAATCAGAACCGTTTGCCACTTCAAGACATGCCAAAATTATTTTGCAAATTGAAAATTTTCACAGGTAAAGTCAATACAGATGTTTTTGCACGATTTTGCGGAAGGAAATATTTTTATACAAATTTGCAAAATTAAATATGTGCAACACTTATCGGAATAATTTACAAACATTTTGTACAATAACATTCGTGCTTATCCACTTTGAATCTGTCCAGCTAACTCCAGAAAAAGTTATTGAGTAAAGCACTCCAAGGGGATGTCTTCTTGAATACGTGAAAAAACTGAGATTTGGAATATAACAGTATGGTGACTGATGATGGTCCCCTCTAATCTATAATAAACCATCTCATCACATTTGATGAAGTTTGTAAAATATATCGGAATAATATTTTAGAAATTAACTACTGAATAGATTCCCAATGGCACATTTTCAATTTTTTTGCTTAATATTATTTTTACCGAAATATGGAATCAAAACATTTTGAAAAACTTTACCGGAAAAGCTGACCTTGTTTCAAAAACAAAACATTTTTGCCAAAACTTTTCATTCATAAGATAAAAACTTGTTTTATGCTGAACTGTTTGTACCTGTTGCTGTGCATCAGAGGTGATTGGAGTCACTTTCCTTGACCCCTGGTCCCGTTTTGAAAAAACTGTCTGCTACAACTGCTACATTGACGTGAGCGGTGGTCAAAAGATAAAGTGCGTAAGAGTTCCTCCGTCCACAGACCGTATAGACATTGGTAGTTAGGGGAGATAAGGGACCTTTGGGCCAAAATTTACATTTTGTTCGATGCAATCCCTGCTGCTTGCCGCAAGTGGCTCAAAGTTGGTTTCCAAAAAGTGCGAAGGGTCCTCATTATTTTTGTACCAAAAAAGAACCAAAATCTATCATACTGACGATGCCCAATTTTACGTGAAATCGATTTCCTATTAAAAATTTGCTGATCGATTCCTTGCTTACACCCATCGTGGAAAGTACATACTTGAACCTCTGAATGATTGCACTTTAAAAATTGTTGAAAAAGTGGCCCAAAGGTCCCTACCCTGAGGGACCTACTGCCCATGGCTAAGGGACTTTTGGATCACGTTGTTTTGTCAGGTAATTTCATGACAGTAATTGCAAAGGACAAACAAATTTTCGTTTATTTACAATGAAAAATGAAACTTTTCCTTATTTACCATAAAAAAGAAAAACAATAATTTGCATTTCTGCAATAAAGAACATGAAATGCAGCGGAAATGCAAGTTTTCCTCATAAAACTTATTTTACTTAGCAAAGAGCACGTCTACTGTTGTACTTTCAGGGTAATCCTAACCTTACATGAATACTTGCATGTTTATTACAAATTATTATCAGACAAAGATTAACACAGTGGTTCCCAACCGGGGTGCCATTCACGATACTCAGGGGTGACGCGAGCTAATACAATTTTCAATATATCATTATAAATACTATTTTCACAATGTCATCAAACCTTAAAGAAAATCGCTATGCGTTCGCCACTGGGTACCGCAAATCGTATTTACCTTCTGTAGCGTGCCGCCAGCCCAAAATGGTTGGAAAACACTGGATTAGCTCGTGATCCCTACCGTGACGGGTGTGCATTAGTGTTGAATAAATCGGAGATTTTTGGAATCCTAATCCAGTCCAACATTTTCTTTGAGTAATCCGGTCCTATCCTAATCCGGTAGACCTGTCCGAGTAATTGATCCAATCCAGTTTATATCCGAAAAAAAACTCTGGTTAAGCATTTTACAGAAGTGATCAATGTAGTTTGGATATCCATATCTGATCCGGTTGTGTTTTTTCAAAATCCAGTCGGATCCGGTTCTGAAGTGCAGAATCCGGTTGGATCGCGATCCGGAAACCTGATCATGTTCAACACTGGTGTGCACGTGATACTAAATATAAAGAGAATGCGAAAAGAGTTTGGTCAACAAAACGTAGCCAAAGAAAAACTGAGCGTCACCTATAGGCCTGCCTTTCAATGAAGTAAAGAAAAAAAATGTAAGCCGCCCTTGATTATAAGCCGCACGAATTGATGAAAAAAAACTTTATTAAGCCGCGGCTCACAATCGAACAAATACAGCAGTGTAGGATGGCAATGCATGGTTTTCTGTTGGATTGGAAATCTGTCAAGAAAACACGTAGGCCTAATTATATTTCACCGTTGAAAAACAAATTAATCCATTAGCCACACACCACAGACATAAAACCTAGCTGCTTCATCGCCAAAGCTCTTCTGGATACAGGTTTCTGTTTTTAAGTGTCAACTATACAGTATATCTCAGTGGAGTTCTTTAAGGAATGTTGTAACCAACATCAGCCTCACAAATGCTATTACTATATTTCAACACATCTTAACAACTTTTCTCAAAATGGTTTCATCAAACCTTCCGTTGACGTTCTTACATTTTTTTAATGTGGCCACACCTGGTCTACTTCTGCAAAGCGCATGAGACAAAGAAGAAAACGTAAGGAATGGATTATTATGGAACCTTTTTGCAATATTATAAAATAAGCAATCATACAAAGGATCCTTGGTCATGGTCCAAAGGATCTTTATTCCAATTGGTCCAAAGGTCTTTCACCCGGCCATTTTTATGCTGCTGCTACTGAAACGTTGTTACTTGCTTAATTGTACAAAACTCTGCTGTCACTCCAGACATAAATGTCGCTTCTATTTGCAAACCAAGCAACTGACAGAAATCTGCTTTCTATCCTCGGATATCACAAAAAGTTCAGACTCTTTAAAATTTACTTTTACTCAATAAAAATGCGTTTTCAACTATAACTGCTTAATGACTGGATCAAGGTCCCGCGCATTACACATGACAAGTTGACGTCTGATAAGCATTTTTACGCATGGTTAACGAAGCGTTACCATATGTCATTTATGAGAAAGACACCATGGCCATTGGTCCCTAATCTCCCCTACTGCTCTTTTCGCTGCTTTGCGTTGGTTTTGAATGATTCAGTTGAGGTAAGCTACCAGCGAGAGTTGAAAACAGAATTAAATCTCATGCAGTAGGTCTCTTCACACTACGTAATCCTGGTAACTTAAATAATTGTTCTACAAAGAAAACAGTAGATTTATAACTGTGAAAAATTAAAGCCAAGTCGTTTTGCGAAAGATACTTCTGCTAAATTAGCATGCGTCTCGAGACGTGTTTCCAATTTTCATGATATCACGATAAATCCAGAAAATATTTTTACTGCCACTGAGATCTGAATTTACGAGGCTTTATTTATGAGAACAATGCTCTGCCACTGAGATTTACTGTCTTGGTAATTGCTTATACGTGGAAAATGACTTGTGTATTTGCATTTGTGTAATTTCTTTTCAACACATTTGGTTCAAGAAAAAATGTACAATACTATCTTCGAGTTACAATGCCCCAGTTGCTGCATGTGCAATGAAATAATTTATTATGCACTAACACAGGTGTTTTTGTAAGGAAAATGTTAGGAACCCGGTTTGGATCTGTAGGGACCCGATTTCTCTGATTCTAGGGGCCTGATTTTCACTGATTTTAGGGACCCGATGATTATTTTCTGTTTCTAGGGACCCGATTTGAAATTCTAGGGACCCGAATCGGGTCCCTAAAACGCCTTTAAAAAAACCCTGCACTAACATTAAAACGATGCAAAACAATTGCGTCTTGAGTCTTAGGATTTCCAATGGGTTCAGAAATATTGGTTAAAACTCTGATTTCATTCACAATAGGGAAATACTGCAACATTTTATAATGTCAAAATATTAGAATGATGTGGGAACGATCTTGTCAGATTGCTTTAATTTGAAAAAAAAATTTTAACACAGACCAATACAGTCGAGGTAGAACGCTACTGATACAAACCTGAAACGAACACATTTTCCAATTTACAGCGCACGAAACCTTCAGACACAACAAACGAATAATGATATTTCGAATAATCTAAATAGCATCAGTGCTTTTAATCGGCACATTTTCCTGTTTGATGTCAATGTGGTTTCGTATTTCTTTCCACAAAAATAAAAAGTATTTCAAGAAAATTGGAGATACTCGTTACTCCTGAGTTCTGAGACTTGTTCACTGAATAGAAGTAACTCAAGGATGAAATAATTTTTTCGTGTCTATTGAAGTTTTTTGCCAACACCTGGAGTACGTCAGATTTTTTCATTTGACATTATATGTGTGAGGTATTGGCCAGCAGGACTTGTCTCACCATGCAATATTCGTGTGATATTCTGGTCACATAGTCGAACTTACGTAGCTGGGATCTCTCGATTCGGAAACGTAGTGTCTCGACATTCAGGGCTTTATGAATTTCACAGCTGCACATTTTGTTGCAAAGTGTCACATCATCAACTCTTTGCAAAAATCCCATCTCTGCTGCTTCCATTTGGGATAGTATGCATTTAGTGATTGCACATATTTCATGACCACAGGTATTGATCGGAACAAAGGCTCACTTGAAAATTAACGGTTTTGCTGTTTTGGAAAGCTCCCGTTTTGTGACCACAGAACGATTAATCTCATGCAGAACTGCATTTGCTTTGCCACTCCGTGCATCAACCTCCTATGTTCCGCCTTCCGTACGCGTGAATACCTCTCTGAGGTACTTGAACTTCGCCACCTGCTGCGGTGTATTGCCTCTCACTTGCAGCATGCACTGGCTTATGTTTCTGGAGAGACATATAGCATCACGCCATTTTTAGGGTTGATTTTAGTCCAGTGGAGTTTTAACATTTTTGTCATGATGTGAAGCATAAAGAACGTAATAATTTATTTGCAAAACAACGAGTAAAGATATTTCTCTAGCTAGATGTAACCTTGTGACATTCATAGCGGCGGAGAGCTGTGCTTCATGTAACATTCGTTTGCTACAGTCAGAGCTGTTATTTCATGTAATAGGCTACTCCCATAATCAAAATCCTAAACGTTTTGAAAATCATAAAGGAGCGTGGCGAGGCACAAAAGTGACGTATATACGAAGACGATTAATTTTGGTCATCACGTTGTGGTACAAGTGTATAATGTGAGTGTGCCAAGAGAGTCTGTAATGAAACAGCAAACCTTAGGGTTTATGTTTATTTGTTGCAGAGAAGTAGATATTATTAAATAATAGAGGAGGGGGGTGGTTTCTGTGCCTAGATATGGTCATAACCGCTGTTTTTGAGGGGTTGAAAGTACCATTCCAAACCTCAGGCTACTTGTGCATCGTGCAGAGTTCTTGCGTTCGAACACTGTGCAAGTGGACAGGACACGCATCTGAGTAAAAGAGGTTAATGTCATCAGCATAAAAAGCAATGGATGCTTTAATGAACGTAGTAGTAACATTTGCACAGATTGCAAACAGTGGAGGTATTAAGGCACATCTTTGGGGAACACCACAGCTAGTATATTGTATTTTATGTCTAGTATATTGTATTTTAGCATGTGTTGAGCAGCCTTTCGATTGCCTCATCGCCCAGAACCATCAGGCCAAGCAGTCCATGAGGAGGTCGATGGATTGGACATTGGAGGACAACATGGTCGACGCTTTGTTCTTCTGCGCTATATTCACAGGCAGCAGAGGAGGCCATACCCTGTTTGTGCAAGCAGGAGAGGAAACGTCCGACACCAGCGGCGGTTGAGCAGGACCCAGGATCTTCTTCGGATGGCCATTCCGGAGGTGAAGGTGCCAGTGTCGGGAACGAAAATTGGGAGTCTTGCAGGGTTGTCCATGAACCTCGCATTCCATTTTTGATCGATTGCATCAGCTTTAGCATCCAACCATGCTGGAAAAATAAACTAGATATCTCTTCTATTAGCCTACAACACCACAACCAACAAAACTGTTTTACTGATTCAGCAAAAGTAAATCCCGGTCAAGCTTCAAGAAGATATAAACCTACATTGCACTGTTTGCAAATGAATTTCAAAATAATTTCACATAAAAAGTTACAGTCATTACAACTCAAATATTATTTTCATTCGTACTGAATTCTATAACTTATATTCAAATCCAATTTTTCAAACTATTTCGCGCTAAACCGTCAACTAGACGTTTTGCACGCATGACTATATTGCCTCCGGCCTGCGCACAAACCACAAAAACGTGAAAAAAGTTTCCTGTTGTTTACTATAACAGGAACAGTTAAAACAAACAATCCAATGAGATAAATATCATTTGTCCTCAAACGCAGGAAATGCAACGAAAGAATTTCAGCCTGAGGCTCAGCATAAAAGCTTTTTACTGAGAACACAAGCTTACATTTTAGCAATAGCAGCAAGAGTGTTTGATGCTAGCGCTGGTTGGCGATATTGAAAAGATCAAAATAAAGTTTGTGTAAGTGAAATGGAAGATCAAAATCAAAGTGACAACCAGCAGAAGAATGACAAAACAAGAACAAAGCTTTATCGTCGAAGATGGTTTTTTCTGTTAACTTTATCGATATTGTCATTGATGGGCGGTTTTAATTCTGTTAGTTGGGGTCAAATCAGCAACATCTTTGTAGCATTCTTTCGAGTGAGCTATGTACAGGTGGATTGGCTCACTCTGGGATTGAACGTCGGACCGTTTCTTTTAACTGTTCCTCTGTCTTGGATGATGGCCAGCAAATTTCTTAAATTCAGAATGCTTTACGTTGGAGCATGTTTTACTGGGACTGTTGGATATAGCTTTCTTGTCATATCCGTAGTTAGACGATCGTTATTTCCACTCATGATTTCTGCGCAGATTTTGAACAGCTTTGCAGGCACGGTTTTGGTTGTATCGCCAACCATATTCGCAACATTGTGGTTTCCCGAAAATCAAGTGGGAACTGCCATAGGTGCAACCTTAATGTCAACTCATCTTGGCAGCATTCTTGGTCTCACTATTCCAACCAACATTCTTGTTCAACCAACTAGACAAGAAAACAAGTCGTTTGCAAATGAAACCAATCGCTCATGGTTTGCAGAAGATCAGATCAAACTTGGTGCCATCTTTGCAACAATGGTTCTGATGTTTTTGGTCTGTGACATTTTCCTCTTCATATTTTTTACTGACAGACCTCCTACACCTCCAACTAAAGCTCAACAACTGAAAGTGGAAAGTGACCAGTTTTCTCGATTTTTGTCTGTGAAGTCTTATATTGATCTTGTGAAAACATTACTCAAAAACAAAAATTACATACTTTCTTGTGTAGCATTTGGAATCTTGAATCAGGCGAATATGGTGGAAATAACAATGCTTTCACAAATCTTGAGACATGATTTTGATGCAAATGTGAAGATTCGTCGACACGCTGACGAAATTGGTGGTTACATTATGACAGTTTTGTCTGCATCTAGCTTGATTGGCTCTATAGCAGGAGCAAAATTAGTAGATCGTTGCAAACGATATGATGTCATCACAATTTTAAGTTTTTTGCTTACATTATTATCTTCTGTCGGTTTGTTGTTTGCATTTTTCTTTAAATCGTTACCATTGTGGTTCGTATTTACTGCCTTGTATGGATTTTTCCGCCAGCCTGGTATCATAGCATTTTTCGATGTGGTTACTCAAGAAACATTTCCGATGGACGAGATGTTTGTAACAATCTGGTTGACCTGGTTTCTAACATTTATAACAATATTTTTTGCTGAAATAGGCAGAGTTATTTTTAATGCTGTCGGTTCTTTTCCTGTCCTCATTTTTCAAAGCTCCTGCCTGCTCGTCGGTGCGTTGCTCAGCTGTTTCATGAAACTGCAAAACAAACGACTGAATGCGGAAACGTCTTCAGCATTGCCGCAAGCACAAGTTGACGAGCGTACTGCACTGATGAAGGACGTGTAGAACTGCGAAAAATCGTAATGGTGACAACACAAGGAATTAAATTAATCTAATTGTGTGTGTTATCGAAATGTAAAGCTCAGTTTGAAACGTTCAACACTGTATCAAATCGTGGATTAATTGCTCAAAGTATGAGAGAATATGAGAGACTTTCATAGAAAGATATACCATGATGTGCAATGGAGTGTGTCCGACCTTAATTTGACTTTGAAAATGATTTGGTAAAACACCTAAACTTGTCGAGCAATGCTTTATCTGACCAAGGTTTTTTAAAACCACAACGGACAATGCAAGACAGGTATTATGACAATTTTAGAAAATTTATAGCAGGTTTCTACTGGCTTAGATAGTGGGGAACTGGGAACGGTGGCAAGCTAAGATCTCTCACATCCTGCGCTTTCACAGAATATTCATGGCATCTGTGTGATTCGGCATAAACTCCTTTCATTTCTCAGAGTGGTGCGACGATGGTCATAAGAATATAATATTTTGTATCGAAGCTCAAAACTCTTTTCGTGATATTTTTCTCCAAGTAATCTGAAAATCACAAACTTCAGGTAGCTCTGATATTAGGGAAAAATTAATTCAGTGCACTATCAGACTCTCTAGATTTCTGGTTTTAATTTGGTTCTTATGGCATAAATTTTAAGAAACAACGAGCTTGCAATGAAAAACAATTTTTTTAAACAGATACAGATGATCTGAGTTTTTTCATTTTTTTCATTTTTTCATTCACAAAACTGTAGCTAGCATGAAATATCTTGTTGTCAACCATAACACGAATCTCTTTCAAACATCGGACAAAGATGAGATCCACAAACTCTAGTAATGAAGCCTTTCTGCAATAGATTGAAGACAATAAAGAATAAGCAGTCATGTCAGAGTTACCACAAGCTTGAAAATAAAAACATATTGCTTTTCATGTCTTCAATTTATCGTCGCATTCGAAATCGTGTATCTACTGAGCAGTAAACGAATTGCCATTCCCATAAGTGTACGGGAGTGCATATTTTTAGGGATGCAAAAACTTTTTGCCCAAATTCATCTTGCTTTCCCAAATAACGAATAAACAGCAAGTCGTAATGTTAAGACTAAAACGTACCATTGTAAACTAATCAAGGTTTCTGCATGCCTAATTAGGCCTACCAATTACCAGGGTTCAAAGCCGTACGCCCTCAACTAGCAATCATTATTCTGCATAGCTATATGTGAACAATGGGAACATTTATTGCGTTGAAAAATGCTAGCTAATTACAATAAAATCATCCAAAAAATTGCTGTTCATGACACCACGTGTGGAAAGTGTTGTTCAGAATCTTCATTTTCAAGTTTTTATATGCGTTCTAAGCTTATTCTTCCAACACGTTCATCCTAATAGTTAAGATCTATTCTTCTCTAGCATAGATGTGTGCAATTGTCTTGGCCACAATGGCAATCAATCTGTAAAAGGAGTAACATATCGTGTTACGATCTGAAGTATTGTATTGCCGCAAATAGGTCAAGTCTCAAGTAATTAAAGGGAAAGGAGGCAATTTAATATATAGCATAGCCTATAGCTTAACTTTCCACATTGGCAATCTTCACTGCAACATGTTGTACTTATAATACTAGGCCTACAACTTACTTAAACGCTTACAGCTTCTAAAGTTACATTATGAAAACCAAAAATCTACTCCAGTTTAGACAGTTAAATGTACATTGAACACAGTACGCCAAGAAAAAATAACAATATGAGACTGATACACACAAATACTGCAACCTATACGAGCCTATACGTAGTATCAATTATCAAGGAATGTGTGCAAATTCATGTTTCGAATGACAAATGATTTCTAACCTCAACAAGAACATTGCATAAAAATGGCAGTGCCTCACTGCACTGCATTAGCATAAGTGAATTATGCAGTACTGTTCATGAAAACTTCATTTCACAACATTAAACTGAAGCAATAAAATTTAGCAGGATACAACTTATGCATTTCATTGCATGAAACAAACGGAAAATATGAAAACCTAAACAGTATAAAATCACAACTACATTACCACTTCGCAACACATTACAGCTGCAGTTACGTAGTTAATTGTATTCATGAATACTTCATGGAAACAGATTTGCAGTTGCAAATCTCTCGACATCAAGCAAGTTTGAAACACGATTACTTCACACTGTCATATCACAGCGACACTACCGCAAAACATTTTGCAGCTACAGCTACATTTTAGCTGTACACTTTACAGCATCAGCAATTTGAGGTTTACAAAAATTAGGGTTAGTTGGAATGGTGAATTACCACTACATCAGGGGTCTACAACTTTTTGCTATTGCCAGCCGCATTACTTTTATTTGTATTAAGTACGGCCGCCAATGAGTTCGAGTCATATTTATGAGATACGTTTAATAAAAGAATAGGTTACTGCCAAGTGCGAACCAACACAGAACACATCCAAACATAAATTGCGTATTTATTCTATACTTTTCGTAACATCACCAACCAGATTGTTACCCTTGTTACCCGTAATGTCGACTGATTTTCTTGCCTCGCGTTTGTTTTGTTTCAATATATGCCAGCACGGCCGTCAAATCTTGTATTCTAAATTACATGTGGACGATCGCAAACTTCATTATCGAAGGCAGCATGCGGCCGGGCCGTAGGTTGTGTACCGTTGTACTACATGTTCCTAATTTTTAAATGTTTCCAACTTTACCCAAATTTGAAGGAAGTTGTTTGAGTTGGCCCAATTTTGATTTTGGCTTTTGTAATTTGCTCAAATATTCATGAATATGCAAATCTGAATGACACTCTTCCAATTTGACCAGATGTTTCCAATTGTACCCAAGTTTGAATGAAGCTGTTTCAATTAAACCAATATGATTAAGGCTGTTGGAATTTGCCCAAGTGTTTCTAAATGTATGCAAATACAAACTGTAATGAAGCTGTTTGAAGTTCCCCAGTAATGAATAAAGCTGTTTGAAGTTACCCAAATTTGAATAAAGCTGTTTGAAGTTACCCAAAATTGAAGAAAGATGTTCCACTTGGCCCAAATTTGAATGGAGCTAATGTTGTTTGGCCAGAGTTGATTTAGTCTGTTGGAATTTATCCAAATTTCTCCAATTTATGGAAACATTTTTAACTTTACCCATATTTGAATTAAGTACTCCCAATTTGCTCAAATTTCATTAAGGTTGTTAAAATATATTCAAATGATTTTGATTTTATCCAAATTTGAATAAAACT
>JGI24021J15306_10003283_pt1 | contig 18151 bp, 12 predicted proteins | sample Ectturendosymbi1_FD_15306 | JGI IMG/M metagenome (IMG submission 15306)
ATTCCAACAGACTTAATCAACTCTGGCCAAATGGCAATAGCTCCATTCAAATTTGGGCCAAGTGGAACATCTTCGTTCAATTTTGGGTAACTTCAAATAGCTATTCAATTTTGGAAGCTTCCAACAGCTTCATTTCAATTTGGGTAATTTAAAAGTCCTTCATTTAAATTTATATACAATTACAAACATTTGGTCAGGTTCCAACAGCTTCAATCATATTTGGGTAATTCAAATTGCTTCATTCAAACTTGGGCACAATTGGAACCATCTGGGCAAATTTAAGAGTTTCTTTCAGATTTGCATACGAGATATGTTATAAATATTTGGGCAAATTACACCAGTCCAAATTAAATTTGAACCAATTGAAACAATCTCATTCAAATTTGGGTGGACTAAGAAACATTTCAAAATTAGGAACATGTAGTGGTAACCCACCATTCCAATTGACCCTAATTTTTGTAAACCTCAAATTGTTGATGCTGTAAACATCGGCGTCCGCAGAAATTTTTCCAGGGGGTGGGGCAAAGTCGACATTTTGCTTATGTTTTTGTGGTTGTTGGCGATGCAACGCAAATTGACCTATACAAAAAAGAAAATGTCCCAATGTTACGGCATCAGTTGCATACAGTGCTTTCCTTGTAAGAAAACTTTACACCGAGCAAATGTTTGTTTTAGTGAGCATGGATATTTTAACGACTGATTTAGCTGAGTTCTAAATGAATTATAAACTTTGTGAATTTTTAGTGTAAAATCTTATGAAAATACGAACAAACTACACATTTCATTCAAATAGCTTCTTGTTTTCGTGCTTTTCCAATGTTTTGGAATGTTGGAAGTGCGCGAGATGTGATGTCACTTCGCAAATGGTCTGCATGGTGGTTCTGCGCATTTGCGCACCTTCAGAGGGGGATTGATTGCAGAAAATGCGCTTTGCTGCCAGCAATGCTTCATTTTCACTGGTGGTTCTTTACACATAGTATAAACCAGGTGTGGGCAAAATTGTTCAATGGAAGAGTCAATTGCAGAAAATCCAAAACACCAGCGAGCCGCAAAACTAGTTTGTAGTGTCAATACAAATACGGTGAAGAATGCAGGTTTTACATGAAATGATGTACAGCAATTGTTGGTATGGTTTTTGCTTGATTTTCTACTCCCCGAAAACCTGGACAGCATGTTGTTGAAGCTGTGCGAATTAATTCTCCCAAGTGTTTATTTTTCAGGGTTGCGCGTTGGTTTGATTTTACGAACTTCATTACAGAGAAAAAAATTTCTTCACAGCAATATGTTGTTCTAAAAAATTCNCAGCAATATGTTGTGCTATACACAGAAATGAGTTATACACTGGTATTTTAAATCCTGGNTATTCACTTTCTGGAACCTGTCGCTAAAAATTAAGTGTNGAGTGGCATTGACAAAACTTTTTTTGACCCAGATTTTCTTGCATGTCGGTCAGTTCTTTTTCTACAGCAGACAAGTTTCTAACAATCGACTACATCATTGCCGCACGCCCTCAAATAAACACTGTAACGTCCGAGCACTCAGTCGCAAAGTAAAATGCGGTTGTAGTGTTCAAAGAATACGGACGAATGTAAACAATCTGACTGCCAGAGANGTAACGAGGGGGGCAAGGGGGCTGNAATTCCCCGGGCGCCGAAAAGTCCTAACAATGTCACAAGTACTTTCTTCAACAGCAGATTTGCTTCCGAAAGACCTCAGNTTCGAACACGGGGGCGCCAAACTTGTTTCTTGTCCCAGGNGCCATATAACTTCGTTACGCCTCTGCTGACTGCATCAAAGTGCGCAGCCATATGTTGTAAGAGTTTCTGCAACGTTCAAGAAAGAGGTACGCATTTTTTTACAATAAGGTCTCAAAGGTAAGAATGTTGCATTAAACCTGATGAATACTACCTCTCGCTCGCCACGGCAGGTTGTATAGAGCCCTGCACCCAAAATTATAGGCCACTGATAATTTGACAATTTGTGGCCATATTTGGTGCAACATTAGTTTGCAGCATTAGATGGAAAACACTTTCTTTGAAATGTTATAACCGCGTTTTCGCATAATGTTCCAGAATCTCAAACCAAAACCATTTACCGGTATACGTGAGAAAATAGTCCGGTTGATCGCATAAACTTGATATTCAAACAGAAATGTTTTTTTTATTTGTAGACTTGAACACTTACTCCGCGCCGCTTAATGTGAGTAAAAGACACGGTTCCCAGATTGTGCAGCTGAGTGTCACCATCGGGATGGCCAGAAAGCAATGTTACTATCTTTCTTTGGCAGAGAAGTCGATATCGCATGGTGGCCTGTAGCTGCCAAACCGAATTTAAGAACTTGGTCTCACATTCAATAGGAGTGTGGCTCAAGTGCAATTGACTCGTCATTAATATGCATTGTCGCATCACAGAAGAACGCGGCGGGAGTACTGTAGAAAATTAGCATCATGCAGGTTTATGGCCACATTGCAGAAAACTCGTTGAATTGCAGAAAGCCATAGCTGTATTCCAAGCTCCATGGAGCTGTGCAGCGTGTGTGCATTCAAGTTTATCTGGAAAGGCGAGCCGCTCTAGGATGCAGCCGGCTATCTTAAATTCTATGTGCACCATGCTGTTCTCAAATGCCAGAACGGCACAGATGTTATTGACAAACGGACTTGACATGCCGACTAAAGAGTCCCCCTAGTTTCGCCCCTGAATGTTTGCATGCAGGCTCATATTCGGCCTGCAAAATTTCAAGAAACTTAGCCCCGACCTCCATCTTTACCTGAATGAAATAACACTTAGGGGTGGAAAATTAGCACTGGTATAACGTTTGGAAGTAACACATTCCTGTTCAAAAACTTTCCATGTTATAGAGCATGTAGCGCTCGCCCCCCCCCTGGAAATCTCTTGACGCCCCCTGGGGGGCGTGCCGCCCCGGTTAAGAACCACTGGTTTGGAAGAACCACACAAAACATATTGGCGACCCGCAATTAGACCACCATTGGTTTGAACCTACGTGCCGTAGCGCTATCAGCAGTTACTGTCTCGCTGGATTACCTGCCAAGACGTTTGCATTCAATAGAAACATGCGGCAAAACGCCTACCACCGCAAAGTGAAGTGCATCTTCGAAGATTTGTTGCCATGTTATTGTTACGCAACAGAGGCCATAGTGGAACAATTCGCTCCCGAGTTTCGCAATCTGCCTCTGCAGCCTGCAGGCAAGGAGCGGACATGAGTGACTGCAAGCTCATAACTGCATGTTACCAAAACAGTGAACCTGACTCTTGTGCAGTGTGAGTGTCATATCGGCAAACGAATTGCCATTGCAAGAATTAACCCAAATAATCAGAATTAAATTCCTGATTTCACGTTTTCCAGAACTTTTTGCTTCTTAATCCCAATTTACAGGGGGGGCAAATGCCCGTCCCCCCCCCTGCGGACGCCAATGGCTGTAAAGTGTACAACTAAAATGTAGCTGTAGCTGCAAAATGGTTTGTGGTAGTAATGTGGTGCAGCTGCGATATGATTCTGTGAAGTTTTCATGTTTCAAACTTGCTTGTTGTTGTGAAATTTGCAAGTGTGAATCTGTTAGCGTGAAGTATTCAATGAACAGAATTAACTACGTAACTGCAGCGGTAATATGTTGTGTGATAATAATGTAGGTGTGATTTCATACTGTTTAGGTTTTCATATTTTCCGTGTGTTTCATGCAATGAATTTCATATGTTGCATTCTGCCAAATTTTATTGCTTTAATTTAAGGCTGTGAAGCGAGGTTTTCATGAACTGTAGCAACTGTACTGTTTATTGCACTGCTTGATTCACTAATGCTAATGCAGTCCAATGACGCACTGCTATTTTTATAAAATAGGCTTGTTGAGGTTATGTCATTTGTCATTGAAAATCTGCACTTTTACACATTCCTTTGTAGTTGATCATATATGCTGCAGTATTTGTCTGTATCAGCTTCATATTGCTATTTTTTCTTAGCGTGCTGTGTTCAGTGCACATTTAAATATCTAATCTGGAGAGGATTATAGTTTTCATAATGTGACGTCAGAAGCTGTAACGTTTAAGTAAGTTGTAATATTTTACGTACAACAGTCAACACATTGTAGGAAGATAGCCTAATGTAGAAGGCTAAGCTATATGCTATGTATTAAACTGCCTCCTTTCCCTCTCCTTACTTGAGACTTGACCTATTTGCAGCAATGTAATACTTCAGATCGTAACCTGATATATTTTACTCCTTTCCCAGATTGATTTCGATTGTGGCTAACACAAATGCACACGTCTACTGTATGCTAGAGAAGCACAGATCTTAACTGCTAGGATGACTTGCCTTAAAAGAACAAGCATGCAACTTGTATAAAAACTTGAAAATGAAGATGCTGAACAACACCTACCACATGTGGTGGAATGAACAGCAATTTTGGGAGGGATTTTATTGTAATTGACTAAACTTTTTCAACAAATAAATATTGCCATTATTCAAATTGTGGCTATGCAGAATACTGATTGCTAGTTGCGGGTGTACGGCTTTGAACCCTGGTAATTGGTAATTAGGCATGCAAGCACCTTGGTTTGTTTACAGTGGTACGTTTAAGTCTTAAGATTAAGACTTGCTGTTTGTACGTTATTTGGGAAAAACAAGATCTAATTTGGGCAAAAATTTTTTGCATCCCCTAAAATAGGCACGCCCGTACGGCGTACACCTATGGTGACAAGGTCCAAACAAAAGTCCGAGTTAACAAAGTAGTGAAGTGGGACGGTGGGTGGTGGCACAAATATACAAAGCAGGCAAGCTCGCGTTCTCCGATATAAATCGTATTTGAAGACTCGGGCCAAGCCCGAGTAGCCCGTGCGCCGGAGTCGCCACTGGGCTGTTAAAAATACCGAGAACGCAGCTTAAAAACAGGCAAACATGACACAGCATTAACACCTGTCTTAAACACATTCAAAATCACACCATTTCCACATCTTGAACATAGAAGTTATATGCCTGAATGTTCATTCTACAACTGCATTAGATACCGGAATGCAAAGACAAGACAAAAGTATGTGTAGCCACTGGTGTAGGAGGTGGGGATGCAACCGCATCCCCAAAACTCTTGATTTGGCGAATATCAGAAAAAAATACCTTAAAATCCGGGCAAATCTGTGGAAATTCGGACAAAATGTATGAAAACCTTCGCAAAATTGCTGTATGTGCTTTGATTTTTCAAAAATGGCACCCAAAATCAAAGTGCAGACGATTCTTTGGTGATCATGTTTTTATTTAGTTCTTTTCGGACAAGCTAGGAAAAATTTGGGAAAGTTTTGGTGAGATTTGCGCAAACATGGTGTTTGAAGTGCATTGATTTGAAAAAATGCACCCAACATGAAATGAAACGCAGTCGTTTTTTTGTTTTTTTTTTCGGAGTTCATTTTCTTTGGAGTTTATTTCGGGCAATTTTGAGGAAATTTGGGCAAACATACTTCACAAGCCGAAATTTTGCCTGTTCCTACACCTGTGTATGTAACATTTAACAAGTTATCTGTAAGGATGCCAGTTGTGTTGCCAATGCAGAAATAAAATACAGCTATTTAGCGTTGCCAATGCAAAAACAAAAACACAATTGAAATTGATCTGCCAAATATTTCATTTTGTGTGTGAGTTTTAGCAAAATTCCTCTATTTAGAATGGTGTTAAAACGCTTGAAATTACACCAACTTTTAATAGTATGACACGCACATTTTCCTACACACAAACATGGGTGTCGGAAGGGTGGCAGGAATTTGGAAATTTCAGCAAAAATGGCTGTTTTATTACTTTCCGAATGGTGAAAAACGAATTTCACCACTTTTGGTCCCCCCTAGAAAAACTTTTGGAAAAATCCACTGGTGTAACCCCACCTGGAAAACATCCTTTCGAGGCGCGTGCATTGCAAATTAGACCATTTTTGGAAAAATTGTGTTGTATTTCACCATTTGGCAACACTGTTCAACAGCACCAATGCGTAAGCAAGCCACAGCAGGGTGACAAACTGTGCACGGCATATACTGCCAAAGAATTACGAAATCCTGCCAAATTACAAATAATATATTACAAATGATATTGACAAAATACTACCAAATCTCTGCAATATTTTTTCAGTAAACAATTTAATTTAACAATGGACCTAATACTAATTGTGTTACTTAAACTCATTTACGCCAAACTCGAAATTTAAAATTGGGGGGCATAGGCCCATGCGGCCCCCCGGTTCCGCCATCTATGACTCGGGTCCTTTGGTATGAAATGGGGCACCACGTTTTTCTGTAATTAAGCCCAATATTACCAGTGTAAGCCATTTGTCAGTATTGCAATTAATCTCCATACATCTTAGCTAGTTTGTTGTTTTATCTATATTCTGATTACTACAAAAAAAAGCTATACAAGTTTTGACGAGGGCGCCCATCTCCATACCTTTGATAAAGTTTCTTTCAAAGGCCCTGTCTAGACGAGAAGTAATCATTCAATAAATCAACCTGCAATGCTGTGCTTTCATAACTCTGGGAAGATTTTCACTGCACTTATTCACAGTTCAGTAACAATGTACCACAAGAGCGAAGGAGCAAAATCTGCTCGCAAAATGTTGTACTAGGGAATCGATTTCGCGTCGATTACGCATTTTCAATCCTGCAAGGGAATAAGTTTCAGTTGCACGATTTTAGGGAACATTCTTCATTTTAGCAAGTTTAGGCAACCGGCGTATTTTCCATGTGGTTAGAAATTGTGTTTAGTGCAGTTTTCCAGGAAAGTTTAGACATTCCAAAATCGCATCAAGAGACAGCAGTTGCAGATCACGTGACAGCAGTTGTTGACCACAGGAAGTTGCACCTTATTGGTGTGAAGCGCTGCTTTCCTACAGTTGGAAAACGTTTTGAAGAGGGTACAAAGTTTAACAAGACAAATCTTTTGTTTCACAAACCTTAGCATTGTTTTGAAAAGCTTATTTTCCGGCCATCGGAAATTAAAAGTGCATCCTTTTTTGACTTTTTAAAATTATGTGTGCGTGAATTTATCCCATTTATTTCTCGCTCGGAAGGTTATTTGATTTTTTTTAATTACATTCAATAGCACTTGTTTTCCTGCGATGGCGTGGTTTTTACATTGCTTGTGCTTACGTTGTTATATTGGCATTTAAGTTAATAACTTTTCTTTTATGTCGACAAACAAGAGTCACTTGTGATGAATTTATCGTGTTAACGTCATCTTTTAATACTGAGCAAATCGTTTACATATAGGAAGTACTATCAGTCGATAACGCATTGATAATTATCAGTTCCACCAGAAAGACAAAGCTACGAGACAGTCCATTAATTAATGAGGTTTGCCACTTTCCACTGCTAGGTACGTCAGGGTACCTTCTAGAAAGTCGCTTGCGCAACAGCGGGTATTTCTTTTGTTTTTAGTTGTAGAACTTCTTTTGCTTTTATATTTTACTTTTCAAGGAACAACATTATTCATTCTAATTCAAGTTGACATATGTTTAACACATGGAGATTCCAAAGCAGAGTGTGCGATGTTTATAAAATGAAAACTCTTCATAGATAACTGAGTTTTCTTTTTATAACCATCGCATTTTGTAGCCTAGTACCACCTAATATTATTGGCTCTTTTCGCTGCAAATTGCCATGACGTGCGCCTGAGGTGTTCAGTTTTAATAAGCAAGCAATATTCGCCGTTACGGTGGCAATCACCTTCACAAAAGGAACTCTTTCACAGACAATCGAGTGCATTTCATATGTATCGCTAATTTCACCCGCTGTTTTGTACAAAATGCAACCCTACATGTAGGGACGCCGAAGTGCAATGTCATCTCTACCCTTTCAAACCGGAGGCGGAGGTGCCTTCTTCATAAAGAATATCATGGTCAATTTCATGTTCTATCAAAATCAACTTCAAGCAAATTTATTTCAGTTTTTCTCTTATCAACAAATTTCAGAATTGTTTTCTCGGTAAAAATTATTGCGGGATATGTAAATGGGGCAATAGCTTACTGCCCATTTCTGCGCTCTTTTGCATTGAACCCTCAAGTAAACAGGTTGGAAATCGTGGAATGCCAAATTGCCAATGCCTACAAATGCATCAATCCACAATATATTTACAGGAAATGATCCACACACCGTTTCCATCTTGTGTGGAATAGTTTTTGTAGTGCTTTAACATTTAATAACTTTTTCTACTTCAGTAATCGTAGACACTGAAAGCCATATTGGTTTGCATCAGTTTTATGCTTGTTCTTCTAATAACACACGTGTTTGTTTTGTTTGCTGGTTTCATGGAATTTTCATAAGAGTATTCTAGTGTGAAAATGTCGAGTTTTGCCGATAGTTCACTGTTTGGAAAGAAGCAAGCATGTGGGTTACGACTCCTTTATTTATAAAAAATTTTATTACACTCAATTTTCCTACTTTGTCCCATCCTCTACCGCTGCTCAAGCCTCTCTGCCCATGTACATCATTCGTGTAGAGCACAATATTTGCTATGTACGCGACTGTTGTGTTGACCTGGCTTACGGTTAATATGACAAACACTTTAAATGTCAGTAACGCAAAGGCGTCGAGTTGCTGACAAGCAATGCTGTCATAAAGATGGACGTGACCATAATTGTCGGAAGGGGGATGAAGTACTTGCATCCCCTGGATTTTGAAATTTAATATTTACCTATTGCCGCTTTATTAGAAAAATGTTTTACTCTTAGACTGGATTTTGCCGCTGTTGCCGCCCCTGGAAAATTTCCCTTGGTCATTCACTGGAAGTATCCACTATTAGTTCCCCCTGGAAAAATCTTTCCGAGACCCCTGGACGCGAATGCACTTTTTACCAAACATCTGAGTAATGTCTAAGTGCATATCAAATGAGGAATCTCAAAATTGATTGAAGATAAATGGAATAGCGATTCTGGTTCTTTCACTCTGAAACAATCAACGAAAAGTTTCAAAATCAAGATCGTCTTCGATTCGCTGACTGACGGCTTGCACATAGGCACGTCTCTTAGTCTTGCGTTCATAGCGACGTTGTGTTTTGATTTGCGTTGTCGGTCGTCCCTATCCTTGTGAATCAGAACTCACCAAGCGTTGGATTGTTCACCCACTAATAGGGAACGTGAGCTGGTATTAGACCGTTTTGAGACAGGTCAGTTTTACCCTAGTGATGAAGTGTTGTTGCGGCAGTAATTCTGCTCAGTACGAGAGGAACCGCAGTTTCAGTCATTTGGTCCATGTGCTTGACAGATAAGTCCATGGACGGATTATGATTGAACGCCCCTAAATCGGAGTCCCGCCTGGAAGACCACAATGCACTCTTGCTCCGCCGGCGACGGAAACAGTTAGACGGCAGTTGGGCTGTTGCTAGAGCCGATATCTGACTTTACACGAGCCCGGCAGGGGGCGCTCCCAGGTAGGTGCATCNTCCTGTTCGAAAGGCGGGTTGCTAAATCATTTGCAAACGACCTAGTTGAAGATCGGGATGTCCTAATCACTACAGCAGTCTTTTCACCACGATTTGTTCAGAGTAAGCTTCGAGATCTATCGGTTTTTCGCCTGATGGAGCGCCGGCGCGAAGTAGCGCTATGAACGCAAAAAGCAACGTCGCTGTGAACGCTTGGTCTAAGGTTGTGAATCTGTGTCGTAGGCCTGTACGGCAACAGGTGAAGATCCTGGTATAGTGTGTGCATGAATGAACTTCATGAAAAATCTGTCCCCNGGGACGAATGTCGGGACTGCTNTAAGCAATGTCTCAACAGTCAAGATGTGATTTTCTGTCCTGAATGACCGTGGCCGGCCACTGGTGCATTTAATGTTAAATTTCCCGTCTTCATGAATTCTCCAAGGGGAATTTTGTTGTGAGTCTGGCTGGAACGTTGCTGCCTGGAAAGTCTCCTGCACGGAATATTTTTCTGCTTGATCCATTGGAATTGGGAGATGAATTGCTCGAGCTCTAACTACGATACACCTGGAAAACAAAAGACCGCAGTGCAGCGGCGTAGCAACCCACTGGATATTCTGGCTGTAGCCTGGGGCGGCACGTTCCAGGGGGCGGCAAAATCTAGTCACCAATTGCAAGCAGAGATAAGTGAAAAGAGGTGGGAAACTATTCAGACTGATTGAAATTTAAACTTTCCTAATTTCATCAGCTAAGCCCACATTCTTTGGCAAATGAGGGCGACGCAACCTATATTACTGTATTAGTACCATGGTTACAGCCATGTTATGCTCACCACCGCTTTGTCGCTACCTGCATCTCAAGATTATTGCGTAACAATGGCCAGTATTTCAGGAATCTATTCGAAACGCGCCTATTCTAGCAAGCAGAGCTACCAACCTTGCGGTTTTCCCGCGAATTTGGGCTTGTTTTTTGTGGATTTGCGTTTTTACTTGCGGGTTGCTTGTTTTTTGCAGATTTCTGTATTGCGGATTGCTTTTTTTGTCTAATTCCATGGACATTTTACTACTTCAATTTACCGCAAAAAGAAATTTTTGCGTGTTTTTGTATAAATTTTTTCATTTTGGCCTTGTTTTTTCGGATTTGCCTCCCTGTCGTTGTATTTGATTAACCTGCTGGTTTTATGTTTTTTTAATTTACCTATCAAACGCACGTTGGGCTTGTTTTTCCTTTAAATTACCCATTTTGGGCTTGTTTTTCAAATTTGCTTGTTTTTGCAAAATAACCTGGCTTCACTGCTAGCAAGCTGCAACATCGTTCGTTGGTCAAGGTCCAGACCAGTGGTTCTCAAACGTTTATGAGCCGTGACCCCTTCTGAGTTTAACTGGCGAATACTTAAAAGACGCTTAATATATCGTGACACTTGGGTTATGACCACGGGTGGCGGAACCTTTTTCACAATGGGGGGCAAAAGTGCACATTAAAAAATTATAGAAAATTTTTGTTGTTTGAAATGCAATTATTACGTTACAAGCATTGAAATATGACGCCATTACATATACACCATATGAAGGTATAGATTACACTATTTTAGACAAAAATACACCACTATGAAAACGTAACGGTGAACCACCTGAAATTCAAATGTCATCGGGGCGACCCAGGTCATCAGCGTCACCGAGCTCATCATATGATTTATTCTGACCGAATAGAACCGTTCGACGCTTGCGTCACTTATATTTCCATTTGCTGCAATTCTGGCTGGCATTATCGTTGCCCTGTGACGTTATGTTATGTAACAATAAATGAGAAATTATCATGAGAACTCCTCCATTGTTGAGTAACGCACGTCACAGAACAGTGATAACGCCAGTAAGCCCTCCACTTACAAAGTTCATTCACACTAGCGCGAATTGTTGGACAATTTATCTTTCGTTTGAAATTATTCTCGAAATGAAAACTGTCCATTGGATTGAACTTCAAATCCAATGTTCTATGGAACTCCATTGCTTCAAAAAACATTCAGTCCGAAATGAGTTATTCTTGAAAAATACTTAACTGCATAGGGCAGCTCGGACTCTGATGGATGAGTTTGAGTAAAGCGCGAGCGAAGTAAGTCAAGAGCACGCCTACTACGAACGTTACGAATGTTATTTTTTATTAAAGTCACCTGCAAAACAAACGCGAAAGGCCAGGCATGGAACGAAAATATATGAACAGTGACAAGGCCCAAGAAAAGAGTGCGAGTGAACAACTCAGTGAAGTGGGACCGCGGATGGAGGCACAAATATACAAAGCAGACAAGCTCGCATTCTCCGATATAAATCGTAGTCGAAGACTCGGGCGAAGGCCGACGGGCCTGTTTGTCGGAGTAGCCACTGGGCTGTTGAAAACACCAAAAACACAGCTCAAAAGAACAGACAAAAATGACACAGCATTGATACTTGTCTTAAACACATTCAAAATCGCACCTTTTACACATCATGAACACAGAGGTATCATGACTGAATATTCATTCTACAGCTGCATTAGATACCGGAATGCTAAAACAAACAAAATATAAGTAGCAACTCGCAAGTTGTTCGTAAGGATGTCAATTGTGTTGCCAATGCAGAAATAAAATATAGCTAATTAGCATTGCCAATGCAAAAACAAAAACACGATTGAAATTGATCTGTCACGTATTTCATTTTGTGCATAAGTTTCAGTAAAATTTCACCAATTAGAATGGTATGAAAACGATTGATATTACCTCAATGTTTTAATGGCGTGGCACGAAGTTTTTCCTACACACAAACATGGGTGTCGGAAGAGGGGCAGGAACTTAAAAATTTATGCAAAAAAGGCTGTTTTCTTAGTTTCGAGTGGTAAAAAACAAACTTCACCACTTTTGCCACCCCCTAAAAAAACTATTGGAAAAATCCACTAGTGGCCCCAGGGGTGTAGTGGAGTGGTAACGGCGTCCCCACACCTTTTTTTGTGTGGGAACACGTTTCCACACCTTTTCGAACAAGAGTTAAGCTACATTAAAACATGGCCTCGATCTCACAGATGTGCTAGCGACACGCAGATGCGCACTGCTAGTCAAAAGCCTACAGTAAAGTGTGGAAATTTTTGTAGACTAATGCTCACTGCGTTCGAACTATTTGGTGCAGTCTTCCTTTTTATTTGGTGTGGGAACGGCGTTCCCACACCTCTTTTTTTAGCACCGCACCCCTGAGTAGGCCCCCTGGAAATATTCCTTCCGGCACCCGTGCACACAATCACGTAAAATTACACTATTTTTGTGAAAAATTGTGTTGTACTACACCATCTGGTAACACTGTTCAACAACACCAACACGGTAAGCAATCCATAGCAGGGTGACAGATTGTGCACGGTGTATTCTGCCAAACAATTACGAAATCCTGTCAAATCACAAATTATATATTAGAAATAATATCGAAAAAATAGTTCCAAAATTCTGCAACATATTTTTTCACTCAAAGATTTTCTTTAAGACTGGACCCAATACTAATTGCCTTACTTAAACTTACAATATTTAGGCAAAATTCGAAACTTAAAAGTGGGGAGGCCAGGCCCCCCAGCAATAAAAGTGGGGAGGCCTAGGCCCATGCGGCCCCCCGGTTACGCCACCTATGGTTATGACGCTTAATATATCGTGACACTTGGGTTATGCAATATCACGGCCAAGCTACCTAGCGAAGACCTCTGCTCGTGGCCCCCAGAGAACCGCTCGGTGGTTTCAAAGGGGGGCGAGCGCCCGGTTTGAGAAGCCCTGGTCCAACCACTACAGTTGCAGCTGGCCTTTTTAAATTAGTTGCCACAGTTATTCAGAAAGCTCTACAGTAGTTAAGCTATGGTTCTGTGCTTTATTGATAGGAAAAGGTAGTTGCTTACTTGATAGGAAAAGGAAGTTGCTTACTTAATGAAACTCGTACATTAATTGCGACATGCTGCACGGTTTCTTGTCCTTTTGAGGTAAGGGGTTCATTAACAGGAAAACGCAAAGTGACTCATGGTTATTTTTCAGTCTTCATGTGATTCGTCACAGTCGGAACTATTGATCAACTAACTGTTTCGTTTTCGCGCAGTAAGCGCTTTTTGCGGTAATCCCCATAGCAGCGTATTGACAGCGTGACTCGCAATTCTAAAGGATGTTTCGTTTCAAGTGAATTCTGCTGACTTGTCGACACTGATGGTGGATATTGACAGAAAAACTACAAGCATCACTTTTTAAAGTGCCAACTCCATCCGTTTACTCAACTATTCCTTCTGCTAACTGCAAGAGGTTCTTTTGTTGTACGAATATATCTCGTTTCTAGTTTATTCCAAACTTAGGTGGCAGTGGTTCTCGGGATACAGCTACCGCGTGGTTCGTCAAAGCTTTTTTTTGTTTTCATCGTACAAAAAAGTGATTTATAGCAGTGGTCTGCAACGGGAGCGAAATCGCCCCCTGGGGGTGACTAAATGTGTTACGGGGCGATTTTGTGATATACCAGATTTGGGGAGCGATTTTAGTTTCCATGAGGGCGATTTCTGCAGGTTAGCGGATACTGAAATTCTGAATTGATTACAAAAATAAAAACTACATTTTACACTTTGGAACCAAATCATTTGATGCACTTTCGACACCATGGTTCCAAACAAACATTATAAAACACAATATATTGGACTGGTGATGTAAAAATCAAACAAACATTGTCCTGTGTAACGCCTTACTGCACATTATCCAAAGCCACAGGGAGTGTTACTGGTTGGCAGCCAAGCACTGCCGTTATGACGAAGTTCTAGGTATTAAAACAAAGCACAATAGTGGAGAAACTGTTGCAATAATAGTTGCTAGTTTGTTGACCCTGCCGTTGCATGAGCAGCGTCAACTAAGGGACATCAAGCAATGATATTTGCAAATATCAGCACGCGCAGGATTTTGGATGTTTCTCGTATACAGCAGTATGCATTAGTTCGTTTTATTATACTTATATTGGTTGAAAGCGATCAATACTGATATACCTATCCGAAAATACCTAACCAGTCGAACTCCATTTTTGAAAGAGAAAAACTTCAGTTTCTTTATAAATACAAAAAATGGTCCAAGAATCATAAAATTACTATCACTAAATCATCGCATTGACTATAGCCGCGAGCGGGAATAGTAATCAAAGGTTGCCATAAAGTTTGGCCTAATTATTTTTCGCCATGAACTGTCATAAATCCCTCCAACTGTAATTATCATTTGAAAAATTGCCTTGAAGCAAGACTTCATATGATCTTCGACAGAGCAGTGCCAAACCATTGTTTCATAGGCAAAGACGTCATAGTTCGTTATTAAGTGTTTTATAAACTTTGTTTGGTAACTTGAGTAAAACAATGGAACTAAGTGTGTTCTATTGAAAAAATGCCTAGAAAATAACTGTTGCAAGACGATTTAGGTAGCAATTAATGGCTAGTGAAACTAATTACAGTTAGCCGTAAGTCGCAAAACTTGCTTATCGTGTTTTTCAGACAGTTCGAGTGTTTTATTGTGCTTGTGGATATAACTGACTGTGTGCATCTGACTTATGACAGAGTATACCTGTAGAGTTGGCTAGGAAAGAGAAAACTTACACTAGCGAGTAAGTCCAAATAATCCCATCTTGACTAAACTAAGAATTACAAAAAATCTTTTTCGCCACCTGCAGTTTGAGGCTTGGTAAGAAGTCGATCTGTTGTGGAGATCACACCGAAAGTTGGATTGCGTAGAAAGTGACTGGGTGAAGTGCCTTTTTGCGAATTAACTAACATAAGTGATACGATTCCACATTCAGGAATTTTTAATCGACTTCCAAAGTGATGATGAAGCCCAGGCCGGTAGCCACGCGGGCATTCCGGGGCAGTTCCTCCAATTTTTTGTGCCCCATAAAATTTTGTTAGTCCCAGAAAATGGTATTTTAAATATATAACAAAAGCAAAAATCTTGCCACCCTAAAAATATATTTTGCCCCTCCAAACCTTAAAAGCTGGCTACGGGCCTGGTGAAGCCTGCGCCATGTTTTATTAACACGGATTTTCAGACTTTTGGATCAAGTGTAGCGAGCGTTTTTCAGAAGTTTGGGGAAAAGTTAAGTTAATATTACTACTATAGTTTCCCACGATGTATTTTCCTGAGCAAGGTTTCAGCCAAGTAGGGGAGATATGGGACCAGTGAGCCATTTTTTACGTTTCAGGTCTTAAGTCGCAAAGTTTAGCTAGCAAATCTCCAAAATTTAGCACGAATATTAATCATCTTTACCTCTATCCACACACAAAAATCAGTAGGATAAAAATTTCACTTGAAAAAATACTTGTTTTGGCTCATTGGTCCCACATGTGTGGGATCAATGAACCACTGGTGTGGGGCCTTTGAAACACCTCTAGAAACCCTGTCATATTCAGGTGCAATGTAGCGAATTCGTCCAAAAGGCAGAGATTTCAACCAAGGGCAAGATTTCCGGTTGCAACACAGTTTTTACAATGTACTGAATTCCAGGGAAAGAAATATGTAAGAACTCCCAGTGCCTTTTTTATTTGTTATAGTGAAACAGCACTTTTAACTGCATGGTTTTGAGGTGCCATGTTTCGTTCCTGTGGTTATTATTAAAATTTACGGCCAGTTTGCTTAATATAGTCGATGACAAATGGATTGGCTCTGGTTTCCTGTGAATTTGTATCCAGTGGAATCTGATCTTCAGTATCTGCAGGGATTGTCGGAGCTTGGTTCGTGCTAAAGTGTATTGGCCGTAGTTTGTCAGGAAATGTGTAACGGTTTCTGGTGAGTTATATTCGTCACATAGGCTATTCGGTTAATGTACCATTCGATGCAAATGGTAGTATGAGTCTTCAGTAAACCGCATGGAGGCGAAAGATCAAAAATTGACTGCGTTGTATTGGGTTATTATTTTGTTATCTACTGTATACGTGGAAACAACCGATTGTACTTAAAGGGTTTTATTGGTGTTTGTGTAAAAAATGAGCCATAATTTTTTTAACTGTTTTCCAAAGGGTAGTAAGTTTGGCATTGCTGTCAATAGAAGAACAGTAAGCACCCCACGACGACTATTTGGCTTCGAGTACTTTACGAGCTTTTCTCTACACTGCTCAAAATTAATTCTGTAGGGCTTCTGGCGCGTTTCATGCGATTAAATGCATGTTTTTTAATTTTTTTTGCCACTTTATTTTTTATTGTCACTTCAGGAATTTTGTTAGAGAAACGCACTCACAAGCAGATTCAAACAAGGATTTTTCGAAAGCAGTATACACTTGACTTGATTGACCGAAAAGTTATTGGAAAATTCTAATGTGAAGTTTTTCCTCACTGAATACCAAAGGCTGTGCAGTTCGTATTTAAAAAGTGACTTCTTTTACTTCGTTTATGGATTGGAAACGGTGGATGTGGATACGTATGATTAAGTAGTCACTACCAAGGAACTCTTTGGTAACATGGATACAGCAGCTGCGAACAGCTGGAGTTGAGACCAAGGTAAGGCCTAGTAAGTTCCATATAATCAGTTTTCTTTTCAAGGAAAATATTAGGTACCCGATATGGACCTGTAGGGACCCAATTTCTCTGATTCTAGGCACCCGATTTTCTCTCATCCTATGGACCCGATGATAATTTTCTCTGATTTTAGGGGCCCGATTTTCAATTCTAGAGACCCGAATGGGGTCCCTAAAACACCTTAAAAATAACCCTGATATAATCGAAGGATTTGAGAATGAGTAGGGTTAGTAGTATTAAAATACAACGTAATCATTGTTTTTCATGAGACAATATTCTACCATTACAGTTAGTTGATGAACTTCCCCACATTCTGTGCAGACTGTTAAAATCTCCACAAAGTACATCTTTGTTCCGTGCCATCTGAATAATGTCGTTATATCTAGAGAATTGCTGGAGGGGTTATATACACTGAAAATATTTACGTTGTCTAACCTGATACCCATAACTTCCATTCTGTTTCGACTTTGGATGGCTATCTGCGTGTAAATTATGGAATTTCTTATGTGACATGGAATGGTCTGTCTCTGCATAAAATTGTATAATTTGGAAGATTCGGCTGACATTTTGCACTGACATGGGTTTCCTGTAAGCAGATGATATCTGGTAGAATATGAAATTGGAGAAAAACTGCTAAATCCTGGGAGTTTTCTATATATGGATCTACAGATGCATTTGCAATATTTTGAGCTCCATTATGAGGCAAGCGTTTAAGGTGTTCAGTGCTGATAGGCAATCCCATTTCACTCCGGCCGCTTCAGTAATTATTTCGAAAATGTCTATGGATTTGCTTTTTTCTTTCACTAATATTGTTTCATCTATAACTTCAACAAGTAATTCGATGAATAACATGGGGTTTCCAAGTGTGTGAAGGCAGAATTGATTTCTGGATCCGTACACTCCGAGTTTGAGGACTCAAAACGGAAACTTCCCCACTGGATCCCATATTGCGCTCCAGTTCCTGGCTAGAAACAGCCCCCCGCGATTAGAAGGCACGGTCTAGGACAGTTCGGCGACGAATCGTTTCGGCGACCGGACGTTTCGGCGATGGTGGTCGCAAATGTATTATGCGAAAAAAATGTGTGCTTTTGAAATACTTTGGAGGTTAGACTACGAAGGATGTTTGCTTCAAAAGTATTTTTGTTGTCATCCTGATGGCCAGTGGCCAGTGTAGTTTCCCGTCCGTCAGGATTTTGGAAGAACTTAGTGCGGCCGTGACCACGTGTGTAAAGAAATAT
>JGI24021J15306_10003286_pt1 | contig 18134 bp, 9 predicted proteins | sample Ectturendosymbi1_FD_15306 | JGI IMG/M metagenome (IMG submission 15306)
TGATTTGGTGCAGTGAGAAATTGTTTTACTCCAATACCTAAGGAAGGAAATCTAAATATTAAGTCACAAACTTATTTTTTAAAGAAACATCTACTTGTCAAATAGTGCATTGTTTTGCAATTATTGCGTTTTTAGAGTTCAACAATGTTCAAAAGCCACAATCGAATAACGACCGTTGTTGTTGCTATAGGTAGGTAGCCACGGTTGCTATAGGTAGGTAGTTAGGTTAAGCGTATTGTGTAGCGTAAGTACAAATGATATATAAAAAAGCTGACTTCAATTTATCAGCAAGGTTGAATTGAAATTATACTTTGCTGAAGATGAGGTGATGTTATGTTGTAGCAAGTTAGATTATTTTTTTTGCGGTGAAACATGACAACCAGCGTCTTAACGAATCATTATTTTTCGAAAACATCTAGTGTAGTGCAAAAATGTCGGTTGCGAAGGCTAATAAGCTAAAATACAAGGAAGACTACATCAGATATGGCGTTGCTTGCCTCCAGAAAGATGGAGAATATATCCCGCAAGGGTATGTTGCACATGAAAACACTGGCTAACAACTGTTTGAAATCATTCCAACTCAACCAGCATTTGAACAACGCTTACAAGGAGCAACCTAGCAAAATCGATTGAGCAGGCTGCTTGACAGTAAGTCTAAGGAAGGTTGTATCAAACGTTTCAAACTGGATGCAGAACGTGCATTTAAACAAGTAAATTTTTCCGTTGAGGCATCCTATGTGGTTGCACTTCGCATTGCTAAAGCGATAAAGTCATGAGACTTTACAGAACTAGTGCAACCATGCCTCCGGAATGGTGCTAAAATAGTTTTGGACGACAGAGCTTGCAACACGTTGAAAGAAGTTTCCCCCTCTAATAACACAATCAAGATTTTTACCATTAATCCTCGTATGGAGATGGTGAAGTGAAACCAATCGCAAAAATCACATTAAAAAAGAAAAATGAGCACTTTGCTTTTCCGTTTGATTGATATGATGTAATAAGTGAAATTCTTGAGTGAAACCTATGAGTAGACCCTTTTAATTGTTGTATCTATTATGCGAAACCTAGATACCACCGAGCTAATAGCTACTATGAGTATTGGCTAAATAGCGTTCCGTGAAACATCGTCACTAAAAATATCAGGAGGGAAATTCGAACTTGGTGATTGGCCTTAGTGGGAAACTAGACCGAAAAGCTTAAGAACCGCTGACCTAGACAGTCGTAAAACAAGGTTTTAGTGTTTTTGTGTTGGTAGTAAAGCGAGTTTATAGTACTGTATTTTGAGAGACCGTTTCGGTCTCTCAAAACACCATAAAAACACTGGTTGTGAGTAGTTTAGAGGATAAGAATTGGTGAACTCTTGAGCCATGTGACCTTGAGCGAAACAAGGTCAATAATTGCAGGGCGACTGATTTTTATTTAAAAAGTAATTCTTTTTCTATTTAATAGTGTTTTAGTGAACTTAGATTTATTCTGATTAATATGTGTATATACTCCTTGACAATATATTTTTGTCTCAGCAGTTTTACCTTTATTCTGTGGCATTTTGACTACAACAAACTTTGTATGTGCAGAGCTGAAAATTCACGTATCGCCACACACGAAAGACATCTTAGACACATTCGGTACATTTCATCTTGTCAAACGCAAGCAAAGCGTGCTATTGAAGGTAAATCCAGGAGTCTGTTCTGTTAAAAAACTGACCTAGAGTAAAATTTCGTTGCAATACTCAAAGCGGTTTGCTTTGAACAAACAACAGGCTTAAAGTCACCTTGATATTTGTACTTTTACACTTGAGTTTTGTTTTGTGGTTGTGCTTCAGTGACATACAAACAGGGTTTCTTTACCATTGTCTTAGCTATGTTTTATGTTTTGATCTCGAAGTTCTATATTTTGTGAAATCTTGAACCAATTATCACACCAAAGTTCGTATTACGCGAAAATTTGCTCGGAAGTCTTGCATCATATATGCAGTAGTTGATCTCGTTCAAATTCCGTAATGACCGTGTAAGAAAGGAGACGTTTTGTTGAGAAAGCTGTATTCTAGATGTTACAGTGCATAGTCAGCTTCGTCTACGGCAGGGGCGGGCAATTAATTTTGCTCGGGGGTCACCTTTGAAAGGCCGAGTTTAGCGGGGGCCCGTACCTTCTGACGGAAATATAAGCAAGTCTCTGAGAAGTTAGCCTCAGAACTAAAAGTTGGAGTAAATCTTAGATTTGAAGATTATTTCTGAATCAAATGCTTCCGCGGGCCACTGAAAACGTTGCGGTGGGCCACATGTGGCCCGCGGGCCGCTAATTGCCCATCCCTGGTCTACGGCATTGGCATGCGCAAACATACCGGTAGCTAAACTTTACACCGTAACGTGTTGCAGGGTTTGGGAGAATGGAACACGTGGTGGTTGGTTGGCGAGAATCAACCGCACGACGCTGACAGCGTTGATTCATATGCGCAAGACTTGACAAGCTCTGCTGAGAGCGAGGAGGCAATTGCAGGACGACTTGACTCCGCCTGTTGGACGTCTGGGACTTTCTCAATCGATATCAATCATTACATTGCTGGCAGTGTGTTCACTGTTGAAAATGAAATCCCGTACAGAAACACTTTAAACGAACTAGAACAGCCCGCGGTTAACGACTATCGTTACGAACGAAGGCGTTCCAGTTTGAGAAATCCTCCGAGGTACAGGAGATCTGTTCTCTCCAGGCCTGAAAAGCAAAGGAGAGTCGGAATCACCGGAATGCCTTCACTGCCTCTAGTCACAGGCAGTCCCAACCCTGGATGCAAGGACATTAGCTCTGATAGCTCATATTCTGAAAAAGAAAAAACCACTTCAAAATCAGTCGATTTTTACAAACTAACTCCCGACAATGAATCGTCAAAGCCTGTCAAGGCAAGAGAGAAATATAACGATTCGAATGGCGCTGAGGAGCAAACTGACGACACTGCGATACGTGACAGTGGAGTTTACTTGACTTTTGATAATGACGTTTGCATTAGGGAGTACCAAACTGGTGAGCTGTGAACTCATCAAAATTTGTTTAATTTATTTCTTGATATTTCTTTGTTTCTTGAATGTTCAGCCCTACCGTATTCACGTGTAGGCTATGCTGTCCGCAACAGATTCGCGAGAGCACCAAAACTCAAGCGTGACTGTGAATCTTGTCAATAGTTTGGTGATGTTATGCACGATGTAACCTTATTTTTAAAAGTTAAGACCGTTATATCTGCTTATTAAAAGTTGTACAATCAACACAACGCCCGTAGACATCGAGGTACAGTAACTGAACATCATTGCAGTTTGTCTTACTCGTTGAAGGTGGTAGAACAGAGGAAAGATAAGACATGGAAACGAGCACAAAAGCGCACAACATCAAAGAAGTAGGGATGCTTCCATATACTTGTATACTTGTACTGTCATAATGCCAAGTTTTCAAACTGCTTGCCAAGAGTGTGTGCATATTTCAACATTTTACTGTTTCCTCAAGATTATGCGATAAAGACAAGTTTTAAATTCACTTTTACTTTCACTGCGTGTAGAGCTATGCCGTTATGAATAAACACATTGCGTGCTTGCCTGCTGAGATGGCCGCGTAAGTCGATGATAACGGAAAAACTTCTTTGCTCGGCCTAACTTTGAACAACTCTGCTAATGCAACTGCCCATTCTCATGTACTCTTTGTGGCTTGTTCTGTAAACATATATGCAGAACGTGGAAGTAGCACTGCATCAAAGAAGACTAGTTGCCAAAGGCATTTTTGTGAGACTAAGCGGACCTGGTGCTACGCGACGCGCTCGTTTTCACGAGATGCCCGAACCGCATATGCGCAAACTGGTCGAAACAAAGTAACGACACAATGCGTATCACCTGATGGTCAACAAATCTACTTTTTTCAGTTCTGTGAAAGTTCTTAGTCTTCAACTTTATTCTTTAACACTTGGTTATGTTTGCAGAACTTAGGTATTTCAGACAAAAATTTTAAATTTGATGAAATCGACAAATTCTGTATAGGAAAAAGTATTCACTGCTAAGGAGGAGCTGACAAAGGTTTCAGCCTCGGTGGAGAAAACAGCAGGAGGTTTTTTTCGATGCTGTTGATGAGGGAAAGAAGCAAAGCAACACTAAGCAGCGACATAAATATGATAAAATCAAAGAATTCGGTTTATTTTAAATCAGTGGTTCCCAAAGTGGGGGTAAATTACCCCCCAGGGGTAATATGCAATCCTTTGGGGGGTTATGCGGAACCAAAGCCACAATGTTGTTCTGTATTATGAGCGATCACAGCCAAATATTGAGGGTAATAAGACATAATCGCTACCTTGATTTGGGTAATGGCTCGAACATGTTTGGGAACCACTGTTTTAAATGAACGCAATAGCGTCCTGCTTATTTTACATTTCTAGCCACTGTTTGAAAGAAAGGATAGTGGACGAGGGCTTAAGGTGATGCATCGGTAAATACAATTGTTTCTATACATAAAGTTTGTTGCAGGATATCAGGAACCAAATGAGGGGTTGTAGTTCACAACAAATATCGCCCATACGCTCACTTTACCTGGATCCGCCCCTGGCGTAAGAGAAATTATCGCAGTTGAAAATTTGGGTTCAGCCACAATAACGTTAATCATGATATTGACTAGTACCCTCTGATTCGCGAAATATTAAAGCCAATACATTGAGCTGAGCAAATATCCAGCAGAAACATAAATAAAAAGCCACTTCAAACAGAACGGCGTACTGTGTCTCGCTGGTCGTGTGATCTGTAAACAGAAACGACCAAGATTTGAAGTATTTGCCATGTCAATCCATAAAATGGATACGTTGGTGCCGAAGCCCATACCACCTACGCACAACGACCTTTCGTTTGAAATTTACCAGAGCACGTGCCAAAGTTCAACAGACACAACGTGAAAACAATAAGAGGCACGTAACCATTCTTTGCAAAGTAATAAATTGATTGGAACCAGCAATAAGCAAGGTTGATTTATTTTGAAAATCAACTGATATACTCCCAAACGCCCATATGATGTACTCGTATATGGGTGCATTTTTTTGTTTACGCTAGCAACCGTGATGATGATTTTCTGCCTACAGAGTAACGACGCTTCTTTCCTCTGGGAACTTTGTCATTGATGCTGAAATGAAAAAGTTACACCGTAAAATTAACTATAACTCTGTTTTATTACAAAAACCCACAAGCCAGTGCACGTATCTGTTGTCAGTCTACACTCAAAACCGTTTATTTTGTGAAGCTTGACACAGAGTGCAGTATATATTACAGCAGCGAGGTTTTGCAGGTTTTTTTCGTGTCCGTTATACAACAAGCAAGCCTCACATGCTGAGCAAATAAAAACTTGCTACCAGGAACAGAACCAACTATTGGTGTTTTTGCGACGAGATATGATTTGATTGTATGAAGAATTGAACGGAAGTCTAACAAGATGGGCAGGAGCAAAGCCGGGTGGATCCAGCCAATAAGGTTAGAAGGGGTGATTTCAGTATTATGTGGTAGTCAAATCTCATTACGGGTTCACTACTGCAAGAGAGATGAAGTATCGGATGGCAAAATGTCCTTATACCGCGAATGCTGTTTTCCGAATTATACAAAGTCATGGTGAACAAATTTACTTTCGTAGGTTTTAAGGGGGGCTATAGCCCCAATCGATCGCTGGATCTGACCCTGGCATGAAGTGGGGTTAATAAACATGAAGAGGTCAAAATAGTTACTGTCTGAAAATATACCAGTTGCGCAAGGCATAACTTTTTACTGAATCTGGGGACAGAGGCAGTGGCGTATCTATGCAAACTGGCGCCCATGGCAAAATTCAAATATGCGTCCTTTCTATAATTTAAATATTAGATGTAGGCACAGATTTTACGAAAGATAAACAACGAACAAAAAATTTTTTTTTAAAACAGAAAAGAATTATGTCCCTTTTGGGCCTCGCCTTTTCAACATCACCGATATCTATCATTATATCTTGATACACCCCTCAAAAATTTATGCACACCACTGAGTGGGGCCCCGCACTTGCTAACGACGGCCCGCATATTTATAAAATGTAACCTTATTTGCGCACTAACAGTGGCTACGGATACGCCTCGCAAGGCGCGGTTCAAATAAAACGCTGTTTATTAGTTAAACCACGCCGGCGTTGTATCGTAGCGGATACGTTTAAAGTTTGCTATGCCAAAGGTTTTCGGTTCGGCTCTCACCTTGGTGACTTTGTTCTGGTACTGGTGGTTGCACGTTTCAATTCATGAGACCACTTTTTCTTTCCAAAACTTTAGGTTTAGGGTTTAGCGTTAGGGTAGAGTTAGGGTTACGTTTTAGGTTTAGGTTTACCTGAAAACCTCTTATTGCGCGAACAGGGTTACATTTTGTAAATATGCCGCCGGCCCTGCTTGTAATCAGTAGATTTTGTACTAGTTAGCCCTTGCAACCAGTAGATTTTGTTTCAGTCTGACTTGTCATATGACTCAATGTTTGCTCTCATGAGTTTCTACCCTTTCGTTGACATATGTGAACTTGTTGGTTTTCAGCATGTGATTATGATCATCAACTTCATGCAGTTCATGGATTTCATCTCTTGTGGTTATAATTGGAGCACAAGATCAAGCGATATCTAGCATTGTCGTTGGATTGAAAAATTAATTTCAAACTGTTTAACAGAAATGGCTCAATTTTGAGGCATTTATCCACAGTAGCGTATAATATAGTGTTGTAAGTTTTACTAAGATAAATAAAGACAAGTTGTAACACGCAATTTGAGTTTATGGCAGGAATTGTTAGCTTAGGGGCAAAACTTGCTTCTCTGGCAACACCAGATTTTATCGACAAAAAATACACTGCCTTCCGAATATTTTGAGTCCTCTGCGATTATATAAATTACGGTAGTTGAGGGATTGTGTAATTTTGGCCATAACATTTTCAAAAAACAGCCATTTTGGCCATTTTCTATTAAGATTTTGGCCATAAGCTACGAAAAATATCTGTCAACCCTGGCATTGAACAACAGCAGCTTCAATCGTGATGTTTTTTTCCAGCCGATGACGTCAGTACTTGCTACTTAGTAGTCGTGTCCGCAGGTTCTCTTCCAAACATGATTAAGTGTGGCTTACATAAGAGGAAAAATCAATGAATGTAGTGACCTAGAAAGCACCCTCCCAGCTTTATAGAAAGTACATAAAAGTCAGGCGAAGGGATATCTCTAGATATATCCCTGGTCACCGTTTTCGTTTTATAGTTGTAACGCGTCAAGTAACCTCCTTGCGTTTCGACTTCAACAGTGTCCGAGTATCATGGATTTGTTCACTTAGTCAACTTATGTAGTGAACTTGGAGAGTGATGCAAACCTTGACGAAAACAAAAAATATGAAGATCAACAGCCAATCAGGCGGTGGTAGTTAGAAACTGCTTCACTTTGTGTTGCCTCAAAATGGAATTCTACAATTTCACTTTTTTCTCGGGATCAGAGTGCGTACAGAGGAGAAAACTGCCAAAAACATGAAAGTGGAAATTGAGCTCACGCATTTAAAGCAGACTAAAGAAGTTGATTGAATTTTTCGGTGTAAAGATGGTCCTTGTTTTTGCACGAGCACACACATATTTAGATAAAATAGTTGATTCCAGCACTTTTCAAGCAGTTATATCTCCCAAACTTACTTCGACGTTTGGATTAAGAGATGAGCAATGCGGTCAGGGTCCACAATTTTGATCTAAAATTACGAAGTCATTGGTTAAACATTAACATACAGTGCAAAGGTAAAAGCAGTTCCCTTCATACCATTGCAGATAATTCCAGCTTCTCTCAATGTACTTTAGTCCGACAAACTTCGTGTGTTGAACAAACAATACAGAAAACGCCGGATTGCCGTTGCAGACCTGTGTATAACTTTGTTTCTAAATTAACAGAAACGTCAAAAACTGAAACCAACTTATTTTCTTCGTTCAATTTTACAAAAGCAGCTCTGCTAATTGTTCAATATCCATTAAAAAACAACACTTTGAAAAAAATAAATTCAACATATTTGTTTGTAAGCCTATGTTTTGCTATAAATTAAAACTAATTTTTATACATTAATCTAGCGATAATTACAGTATCAACAAATTGGAACGTAAGAACTGTGAGTAGATCCAGGAAAACCGCTGCGTCGATGTATCAGTCGCCTAATACAGGATGTACAATATTCGGTAATAACGTGATACATGCCACTGCATCTCGTTTTTTAAACATCCGCGAACGTTTTGCAAAACATAGCCAGCGATTTCTTGGTTTTAGTTCATCGCTAGAAATATTTTTCATGGTTTCTTGAATGAGAGCACTTTTTCTGATGTTTCTTTAATTCTATGATTTGTACTCTACTTTTAGGTGTTTTCTATATGGCATATTGGTTTAGAATTTCGCAAGTCATCGCGAAAAAAGGGTTCTATTAAGATTTTGAAACAACTATTTGGTACCTGAGTTACCCCGGACTAGCAAAGAATGAAAGCATCAAACTATTTCTGAAAGGGATTTGCGGCTTTTAGCTGTTTTTCTTTGAAACAAGGGCGAGGCATGAAATTCTCAAATCTAATTGTTGGTGATGTACAAGATGCTCTGGAGATCATTAAGAGCTGGTTGCGACTTATGTTTAAAAAATTGCTTCCTGAATACTTCTGGCAAGGCCTTCCGCTTCAAGTTCGTTGCTGCCTCTGTCGCGCAAATCTCTCATTTCTTTCCATACCTGAGCCACACATCTGATACCGACTGTTTTGTTATGCTCACAGAAATTTGAACCGATATTCCCTTTTTTGTGCTTCAGATCGGAGTAGGCTACCTTCTAACAGTTGCTCTTAGTCTTTTCAAAAAGCCAAACGAACAGACACATGACAAGGAAGCAGTGTTGGCATTGAGAAAAAACAAACAAACTGTGTCTTGCTCATGCTTCCAGATTCGTTCTGCGGTAAAGGTTTTCTACCAGAATAGCATATTTCTAAACTCTTTCAGAAATTAAATGTAAATCAATAACTAGATAGTTAGATGACCTTCAAATCAAGTAGTGACTTTTCATATGATATTCGCGTAGAATTCATCTCTAAGAGGTTGTACAGGGCAAGTTCATTTGGACTTTTACAAAGTAACAATGCACTTTACATCTGTCAGAACATAAACTGGTAATTATCATATGTTTAAAAGAAACATAACAGGCAACAGAAGTAAAATAAGAGAACGAATCTACCAAGACCAATCCCACGAACTGATCACACGCAGTGCAAGGAATGATGCCATTAATCACACACTCGTTGAGCGATAGAACACGTTTGATTGCGATATTTCTTAAATACCCGATACAACTTCAATATCTGAAAAAACGCGATGATGTGTATACTTCATTCATTATTATCATGAAGGATAAAGCTGAAGGCAAGTTTGAAATGCTGTTCACGAGGAATTTTTGTGAGCCCATCCAAAGTTTGTTACAGTACTGCATATACGATCTATTACTTTCATAGCCGGCAAGCACAATTTGGCAGCTTTGTGAAAACCAGAGCGGACCCGCAGTCACTTTTTGGCCTGAAACCTGGAGTGAAAAGGTTCTATAAGTTTCATTTCATTTTGACATCATTAGGCTCATTTTTTCTACCATGTGAAAAGTATTGCTGTAACTAAGGTCCCCCAGTAAGGTTGCAGCACAAGTGACGGTGCTACCCTTATAAACCTGTACCAGCAGTGTTCGTATTAGAGTCCTGCGCAAATTGAAATTTTTGTCCGCTCTCGCTCCGCACCCGCAAAATTTAAACCTGTCCAGCATTCACAGGAATTTGATAAATCTTTCCCGCTCCCGCCCCACACCTGCAGACTTCCAACCCGCATCCGACCCGCATGCCTTCCCAACCCGTAATAGCTTACTTTCTGAAGTGGGAAGATCTTCCGATTCCTATTTACAGATGACTTGATGGACAATGTGTACCAAGCAGTTATGCAGATGTGGTCTGAAACGTGGTTTTACAATCAATTTCCCAAATTGCAGTAGGTGAAGAGTAATTGAATAGCACCTGTTCGGCTTGAAAATATCCGTTAACTTCGTATCGTTTTTCTTCTCTAAAATCGCTTAATTTGAAATAGCAATTGGATTAACTAAATATAAATATTTTTTGCTAAATACAAATTTAACTAAATAACTAAATGTAATTAAATATAAATAAGAAAAAGAGACCAATCGGATTTATCAGTCTTTCAGTCTTCTTCTACTTCTCATTTAGGCAACTTGTCCTACTGGACTTAGAATTAGTAACATAAGTCCAGGGCCGGATTTACCTATAGGCTATATAGGCTAAGCCTAGGGCCTCGAGATCCAAGGGGGCCTCCAGCAAACTGCGGAACGCATCGAGTCAATTGCCGGTATATGATCAGTTCGACAATTATTGGTCAAAATTTTATGCCTTAATTATTCGTAGAATTTAGTTTTTTTCGCCTATTCACATTTCGTGTTGATAACGCCAGGGTCTTCCAACGAGTTTCCATTAATCTCAATATGACCGTTGGCCAAGCCACATGCCGACTATTGTGTCGATATACTCAAAGCACGTTGGCTGCGTCCTGCATTTTCTGAATCGTACCGATTGTTACGTGTGAATCAGGCGAAAGAACTTATGACTGTTCGTGTTTTAAATGCACCTGATCAAAGCTTAAAAGTTGCACTGCAGATAAGAAAGTCTGTGTTTACTGCAACCTACACGTTGTGTAGGGCTAGCAGCATTATGCTACAGTATAAAGCATAGTTGCTTCTTCTGAACAATACTGCAGTGTTGTTAGCGTTTCTATTACGTGAAGCGCCTTTGATATTTTTAGATGCGATTTTTTCAATGTAAATTTACTTTTACAAAGTCATGCAGAAATCAGATTGCTATTGAGTACTTGCGCAAGCCTGCACTTCTCCCATGCTAAGCAAATCGGAGAAGATCTTGATGAGCTTGAATAGCAAGCAAGAGCCTCTTTGCCAGCTGGCAACCACAGAACTCTTACCCCAAGGAGACAAAGAAAAGGGTAACACCAAGAAAATAACAAAAACGCTTTTGGGACTGATGCCTTACAGTAGTAGTCATAAGCGTACGCCATGGGGATGCAGGGGTCGGGCAAAATTTTGAACATTTGGGCAAACTATACAGCTACATTCACATTTAACTGAGGCAGTGTCTGTGTTGCCACAGTTCATGTTCGTGGGTAACAAGGATGTATCACCCAACATACCCTTGGGCAACAACAAGAATTACCCTAAATACTCTGAAGTTACCCTAAGTGGGGTTCTTGCAATTGGGGTAAAAACATCTTTGGTTTTGGGAAATTACCATGCAATATCTCACCTGATTTGGGCAAAGGTCAAAGTTGCCCTTGATTTTGGGGTATTTTTCCAAGTGAATTACCTCAATTCTTAAAAAATGACCCACTTTTTTACAGTGCATCAATGCCAAAAGCTTTGTTGAGACTATTTTGCCATTTTTGGCCTCTAATGGCAAAATAGACACTGCCTGATGGCAAGATAGTCACTTACTTTAAGTGAACTAGGATCGTTTGGGAATCCCAACAGCCTTCATCAAATTTTGGCTAATTAAAAACGTCATTCTGGTTTTGGGTAAAATTAGAAACATTTGGGTAAATTCGGAGCATTTTAGGTATGGTACAACGGCTTCAATTAAATCTGGGCGAATGAGAGAAGTTTTATACAAATTAGGGTGGAATTAAAAACATTTAGGCTACATAAATTGGAAATAACTGGATAAAGTCCATCAGCCAAATCAAATTTGCAATTTGTAACAGCTTCATTCAATTGTGGGTAACTTTAAACAGTCATATTCAAAGTTGGGCTATATAGAAAAGCTACATTGAAATTCGAATACATTTGTAAACATCTAAGTGAACTATAAAAGCTTTAATCAAATGTAGATGAAATTATAATCATTCGGGTAAATTTCAAGAAATTCAATCATATTTGGGTAATTGAAACAGTTTTATTCAAACTTGCGTACTATGGGAAGGATCTGGGTAAAGTAAGAGGTTCATTCAGATTTGCATGTTACAAAACATTAGGGTAAATTGCAACAGCCCAAATCAAATTTGGGCTAATTGAAACAACCTCATTCAAATTTGGGTAGACCTCGAAGTATTTTAAAATTAGGAACATGTGGTGGTAGCCCACCATTCTAACTAACCATAACTTTTGTGAACATCAAATTGGTGGTGCTGGTAAGTGCTTTTTAGTTATAATAGCAAAAATGTAGCTGTAAAAGATGAAGTTGATACTGTGAAGTTTTCATATTTCAGGTTTGTTGCATGCTGTGAAATTTTCAAGGCTCCATTTTTGGCTGTTATGATTTTATAGGCCTACTTAGTTAAAGCAGCTGTGAATTGCTTTCTTACAAATAATAATGCAGGTTTGATTCAATACTGTGAAGTCATCATTGTTGGAAGTAGTACTTAATCAAATATGCAGCTACAAATTGTTTTGTGGTAATCATGTGGTGTAGTTGTGATATGATAGTGTAAAGTTTTCGTGTTTCAAATTTGCTTGATGTTGTGGGATTTACAAGTGTGAATCTGTTGCTGTGAAATATTCATACAACTACAAGTAACCAAGTAAATGCAGCCGCAATATTTTGTGTGGTAGTATTGTAGCTGTGATTTCATACTGTTTAGGTTTTCGTATTTTCCGTTGGTTTCATGTAATAAATTTCACATGTTGCATCCTGCCATAATGTTTCAATTTGATGCTGTAAAGTGAAGTTTTTATGAACAATGGCAACTGTACTATCTATTGCACAGAATAATTCATTAAGGTAGTCCAGTGAAGCGCTGCTATTGTTATAAAATAATCTTGTTGAGGTTATAAGTCATTTATCATTGGAAATTTGCTTTTGTACACATTCCTTGGTAGTTGATCATGTAGACTGCAGTATTGATGTTTGAATCAGTTCCATATTGCTATTTCCTCTTGGCATGCTGTGTTTAGTCACGTGCACATTGAACTGTCTAAACTGGAGTGTTTTTTTTGGTTTTGATAACGTGACTTTAAAAGTTTGTGAAGTCTTGATTAGAAGCTGTAGGCCCAATGTAAACTAATGATTGCTAGTTGTGGGCATAAGGCTTTGATCCCCATAGTGACACACTCTTTTCAAGAATGCATTATTTACCTCGTTATTTATATGATTTGGTAAATATAGAGGTGCATAAACAATGGTAATTTCAAACTCAGGCTGAGAAATCTACCAGCTTGTAATTCATCAACAAGATGGAGATACCCACATCAACAAACTTGCATTGCAATACGTTGCCGCCTTGAAATTAATTTGTACATGAAAAATTTCAGGAGCACGACTCAATGCACAAATTGATTTGTCACTGATATTTGACGATTGCATGGTAATTAGACATGCAGACACCTTGGTTTGCTTACAGTGGCACACTTCAGTCTTAACATTAAGACTTTTTATACGCTATTTGGAAAAAACAAGATCACATTTGGGTAAAATTTTTTTGCACCCCCAAAAGTCGGCACCCCCGTACACCTATGGTAGTAGTTCGTAGTTTATCCAACACTGCGGACCCTTATTTCTTAGCTTGATGGTTACTACAGCAACTGCTCAGGAGGAAGGTCTTTTCAAGATTCAGAAGAATTAAAACTGAATTAAAGGGTCGCAATGTTCCAAGAGAGGTTGCCCGCACGAAGCATTCGGTGCATTGAAAGTGCCAAACTTCGACAAACAAATTTTAATGAATTCCTAGATGATTTTGTTATGAAGAACGCCAGGACAAAGCCTTTTTTAATTGTTTACTTTGCTCTGTTAGGTCTTACTTGATTCGGTGATTGCAGCATTTTGTACGTTTTTCTATAATGACAGCAATGAGGGAAGTTTATAACACTCCCATCTCCATGGGGAGCATTGGTGGGCTCGCTCAGCCCTTCCAAATTGAAATATGAAAAGCTATAATCAGTGGAGATTTTAACAAATTTGCAGAATGACAAGTCCCGTTGCACAAATGTAAAGCCCCCTATAGTGAAGTTGATTCTTAGCATTCTGAGAAAGCAACAAGCGCGCGAATCGTGAACCTCCCAGTTGCAACCATCTGGATGCGTTTTGCTTGACGTGTTTTGTTCGTGTGTGTGAGACTTTTACATCCGTGCTAAGCGAGTCGTAACGTGGTCCAAACGTTGTGCTTTTATTTCTTTATGCCGCCAAACGTATGTGCAAGGTGTTTGTTTTTTTAGCATACAAGAAAAATCAAATGTGCAACTAATTAAACCGTAGGCCATGTGTTGTGTCAGATATTTAGCCATGGCATTTCCGCTTGATTTGCCTGCAAAAGTTGATAATCCTGTTCCCGCCAGCCAAGTACGATTTCAACAATTCCGTGTCATTGAACGCTTTTGCGTCGAAGGCAGCAACAAGCGCAGTGATCGTGGGGCACTCTAGTAATGATTTAGAATTTTTTATTGACCGTACTTTTAGAGCGCCCACATCGTCATTTTCGGCTAAGCTCAAACTGAATAGCGCTTTTCCAGTTTCCTCGTAACAGTGGGAGCGGGGACCTCTCAAGTGGATTGGCCTAGTAAGGGCCTCCCATCAGCTAAATGTGGCCCTGCATAAATCCGTATTGCAACCATACTTTGGTGATTTTTGAAAGAACGAAAGGAAACCCTGAAAACAGCATCGATTATCTGCTGATAATTGACTTGAACTTGCAGTGAAAAATATTATAGCATTTGAATTGGGCAGAACGTTTGCAGTACAGTGCTCAACACTGTTTACAAGCAAGGCATATCTTTTCTCCAAAAACATGTGTCACCGTAGCTTTAATGCTTTGCAATCTCGAAGCGGTGCCTAAAAAACGACAGTTTTATCATTAGAGCTGCTTGGAATGCGAAAAAGCAGTATCAAAAACGTTTTCCAGAGTATAGTTTCTGTCTTTCTCAGAGGCTTGCCATATCTATCTGCTTTGTTCGTGTTGTTCATTGAATCTCTCATGGGGGATTCGGGTCACGATGGTCGCCAGCAAGCAACCCGGCTGGCGAGAGCTTAAATTTTCGCCTGTGTGAGCAATGCGTCGTAAGATTTCTTCAAGCTTGTTGATACATGTTCGCGGTTCGACTGTTGAAATGCTGGTTTCCTCCGTGATGCACAATTGGTGTGGTGCTGATGCTGATCCACATTTGCAAAGTTGGGAGCACTTGAGGACGTTCATGCTTTCCTTGAAACAGGCGGAAACTACCCTCCAGTTAACATTTTCTTATATTGTTCGTTTCGTATTCGTGACTTTTGTAAGGTAAACGGTATTGTTTTTCGCAGCGCTTGACAAACGCTTAGACGCGGAATGGACTATAGGTGTGTAACTGCGGTAGCGCACATTTCGCTAATAAAAATATGTCCTGTTTGTAAACAATTTCGTTGAAACACAATTGACAATTTTTATAGCTTGTTCCTTTTCGGTCATTTTCAAATGCAACTCGTAGTGTGAGGAGAATATCTAATCACCTAAATATTAATTTTAACTCCCTTGGATCAAACTGAACGCACATCAAGTCTGATAGAAGGCACACTTTCAATAATTCCCATTTCTCCCCGGTAAGCCCTTAATTTGCGATCGAAAGCGCAGCATAAGAATGGTTAGAAATACCCTAGCGCTACTGAAAATTGTGACTCATAGAACCACACTCAATACTTGCTGTAAACTCTTTCAGAGTTAAGAAAAAACAACCGATCATCCTCAGGGCAGACCTTAGCAAGTGCGTGGCCCGATTGGAAGCAAGTAATAATCATAGAAATCAGAAAGAGCGATATCCGAAATGGATAACGCCATGCTAGGGGTTTCTGGGGTCATGCCCCTCAATTTCACTTCTCCAGCGGAGACTTTACATGTCCATTCCACGGACATCTCCGTAACACCCAATAAATCCATGAGTTGCTGCACTCAGTACCATTTCTCTGGCCAGGTACCTATCGCAGTGTAGGTTACGGCAGGCCAAGTGGCCATGTGTTAAATGAAATTAGCGAAACTGCTTAATACAATATAATCAGTCAGCAAGAATAAGATATAACAACTTAGCAATAAAACATCAACAAACGAAAAATGTGGCAGCAGGACGTCACACAAAAACTAAAATGCAACCTTACATTATTACGCTGCACAATAACGGCAAAGCCGAATGAAACAGATATATGAGCTGTGGAATCGGAGCCCGTACCCAAGCAACTTTGGATAATTGCATCTGGAGCCAAAGCCAAAAACTTTTACATGGTGGAGCGGAAGGTGGAGCATGAAATTTGGACTCCGGTTACACAGCCTAAGTTTGTGGGGCAAGCGAGTTAGCTTATTGCGTAACGAGCGTGATTTGCCTTTGTGTACATAATATCCTCGTTTGCATGGTCGTCCGAAAAGGGTGCATGGGGCTTGGTCTCCCTGGATTTCGAAATTTGAAAATTGTTTTTCTCTTAGATTCGAGTGTGTATAAAATTTAACCGCTATTTGCCTTGGAAAATGCTCTTCAAATATATCATGTCGCGCACCTTATCTATGCTGGTGTAATAATACAATTGTTTTTAGTTTTCAATGTACCAAATCATTTTGGAGCCGAAACTCCTGCAAAAACCTTTAGATGCCTGGAGCTGGAGCTAGAGCCGGAGCCTGATATTTTAGTTCCGGCTCCACAGCCGGGCTTTAGGTTGTTGTAGCCTACAATAAAAACATGCATTTGCTAAGAGAAACTTATTTGTTGTGCTTTAGCATTGGCAATGCCCTTCAGAATTTTGTCCAAGGTTAAGCCTCTGATAATTGCAGATTCAATGGACATAATCGTCAAACAAACTAATTAGGCACGCTTGCTGGAGTGATGATCTCAAATAGTTTTAATGACAAAAGTTTTAGCTAAGAAAAACTCCTTTCTCCGGATGCCACGGTCACTGGGATATTCAACTGTAAATCCAGAGTGCAATAAACAAATAAGGGAAAGAGGCTACCTCATCAGATCTCTACGAGGGAAAATGCATAACGTTATTGAAAGACCGATTAAGCAGTACACATTTGCAATTACGAAGTAAATTTTATTTTCAGAAGACAAGTGGTAGTAACTGTTGAAACAGCAATGTCCTTCTACTGCAAGAGTACGAAACGCTGACAACCGAAACAGAAAACAGCTTCAAAATTCAAACCCCTTCTGATTCAAACAGCTGCTATTGAAGAGACTAGCCCACATATTGAAAGTCATGACCACTGTTCAGGGGCATAATGAGGTCAGATGGCGGCCGGGGCAAGAAACAAGTTTGGCACCCTGATGTTCGAACCTAAGATCTTCGGAAATAAACGTACTGCATTGAAGAAAGTACTTGGACATTGTTGGGACTTTTCGGCACCCCCGCAGTGATTCGGCGCTGCCATACTGATTCGGTGCCCGGGTAATTGCGTCCCCGTTTCCCCCTCGTCGTTACGCCTCTGCCACTGTTACAATGCCAGAACGAATACATGATTAAAAAAGATGTTAAAAAAACGCACAGTTCACTTTGATTTTCGTTGGCAACTGGGCCCACGCTTAAAAAACTGTGGGCCCTGTGCCGGCGGAATGGGACTGTTCGACGCCGCAGTTTCGGCAATGAAATGTTAAATGTGTTTTTCTTTGGAATATCATCTAAGTGCAAAAGTTCGCACTGCCGTCATCTGGGAAGCGTGTAAGCGCAAGAGTCAGTCTAGCACTTGCCCAAATCTTTCCAATTATGCTGTATTTATTGCGATTCATGATGCATACTGGAGTGTGAGTAATGATAACATATGATTGATTACTTGCAATTACGTGCTTTTCACGCCGCCGTAGTCATCGCATGTGGTACACTGGATTGATTTGTGCTTGCTTGCCAGCTATAGCTTGGCAGTGTATTTGTGAGCTGGAGCTGTAGTGTTTAGTTATGGTGCTATTTGTGTTTGTGTGAGTTTAACTTCACTTGTTTTCGAACCGTGCCGCTGTTTTAAGTAAGATAAAACTAATGAACCCAAAACTGCATACCTCCTGGCAGTGCCGTGGCAAGGGTAAGTGAGGCCCCCCCCGAAATTTCACGTGGGGCCCCCCATACGCTATTGGCCTATTATTATGAATTGCAGTAAAAAGT
>JGI24021J15306_10003287_pt1 | contig 18134 bp, 9 predicted proteins | sample Ectturendosymbi1_FD_15306 | JGI IMG/M metagenome (IMG submission 15306)
GTTGCGCAAAATTGAAGATGGTTCGATACGCTGAGGTGGGCGACAGCAAACCACAGCCGGTCTCTGCATTCGATTATTACAAACCTGGTGAGATAAAAGAGGGTTTGAATGGCTGACAATCGACATCAGGCAACGCAAATTGCTTTCATGTATTACTCCGTTTTCCATCACGCTGATAAAAGCGGTGGGTTGACGTTGTGCTGTTTCTAAGTGATTGCCTGATATACAGTATCTTGATTTGTGAAGAGGAAAAACTAACACGAGACAGCACGTTTAAAAAATTTTCGTCTGATTTAATATGATAATAAGATTGCGGGAGTAAAGAGTACGTGTGTACAACGAAAAACAATTTCTTTTAAGTAGTTTCTCTTTCCACAAAATTGTCTCAATAAGCTTGTTGAGATATTGTGGGTATCAAATCACTGGGTAGTGTTAAAGTTATCAAAGTCTCAAGAGAATAAGAATAACCATCAATTTAATTTTTCGGAAACCTCTTGGTCTTAAGGTTTGTTTTCGTTTTTTGCTCAGACCGAAAAGTGGAACGTCTCATCGACGTCACCAGCTTCCACACCAGCGTTTGCGAAGTTTGCGGCTTTGACTGCGTCGGTTGCCCAGGTAGTGGAGCGAGTGGAAAATTATAGTACAATCTGTATTTCTTGGGTAGGTTGCAGCGCCAGACCGTTCTATCACGAGCTGCTGGGTCTTAGCACAAGGTTTTTAACGCGAACTTGACAAGCCCGCACGTGCTCTTGTACCTCATGTGTTCCGTGCATTCACATTTTCCCAATTGTATCCTCTACAGCAGTGGTTCCTAAAGTGGGGGTAAATTACCCCCCGGGGAATATGCGATTCCTCGGGTGGTAACGCGGAACCAAAATCACAATGTTGTTCGGTATTATGAGTCATCACTGCGAAATATTGAGGGTAATAACTAATAAGATACAATCGCAACTTTGATTTGGATAACGGCTCGAACAATTTGGAAACCACTGCTCTAGAGAATGTGTTTACACATACATGAAGGAATGTGTTTACAGATACATAACCAGCGAGACATTTGTTGTTACCAGCCGAACAAGCTTCAAATTTCGATGGGACATTGAAAACGTTTTTTGAAACATATTATAAATAAACTAAGAATTCTACAAGCCAGGTTCAACAGTACACGCGTGACCACGTTATCAGAAAGACAGACGCACAACAAATTGTTTGTAGTGAACCAAACTTCTAACGTAACTGCAATTCTTTTTGCAATTGTTGCAATTTCAACATTGATTAGTTAACTACAGTACAACTTCTCAATAACGTTCGAACTGCAAACAGTACTAAGGCGTAATATATCAATTACATGCCAAAAGACGTGACTTACACAACTCAGATGATAGGTCTCGCTTCATTAGAAATACTCGCCATTTCGAATGGCAGAGCTTTGTCGTTACTCTTTGCATTTCTAACAACCAGCAAAGCCCGCCGTTTTGGTTGCATTGGCTCAGGTGTTCCTTCTTGCTTGTCTTGCTGCATGCTGAAGACAAGTTAAGGAGCTTGCGAAACGCTTCAGATCAAGCACGTCTTGTTCTTTCCAGTAAGAAATAACCCTCGTACACTGCGGACATGGTCATTTCGATGCCCTGCTGAAACATTTTTTTGTATGAGCTTTGTTTCTCAAGTCACAATATACAACATTTGAAAACCTGCATTATCGTTAGTAACCTGCACATGATTCTGCTCTTTTTTAGAGAGCTTAGCAAGCAACGCATCAGCTAAATTTTGTTGTGGTACTGCAACTGAATAGTCGATGCAAAAAGATGCAAAAAGTCTACATCAAGCAGCTGTCTTTGGATATATCGCTTGTTTTCAGATATTTTGAGTGAATTTTCCACTTCTTTGCAAATCCAATAGTTTCTGAGTCAGTTGACGCAAGTTTCCGGCAACTCAAACTATTTTCACACTGACAGGTCCGCGACTGAGTGAATGGTCGCCTTGGACTGAATGTTCGAGCCTCTGCGATATCGAAATATCAAATAGAACCAAGCAATGCATTAATCCCAACACCAACACTGCTCTGAAACCAAGCTTTTGCGGATTGACTGAACTTCCTGTGGAGACGAGATCCTGTGTTCGGGAAAATTCTACTTGTCCAGGTACGAGTAACAGGACACAGCATTTTGGCCGCATGAAGATTTTTAGAAAACAGTTCCACGGACTGCAGTGAAATCTATATCGCAATTTAGTGTATAGTGGGAGACTTATTAAAGTGTAGATTCGTTCATGCTTGGAGTGGTACCAATTAATCGATCTTACGCTGCAACTCTCCATTTCATGTTCTCAAAACTCTATGAAGTAAACGCAATGAAGCACTTTTGACAGATCTGCCAAAACTGACTTATGATTTTAAAAAATAGTTAAATAATAAATATCCCATTACTGAAGTTCTTTTTCATCACTTGCGGAAAGGATGCAAAAACTTCATTTTCATATTTTAGTGGAGTATTTTGGTGTGTGGAAGCAGTGATATAGTCAAAACCTTAATATCTCAGACAGACCGAGGCTTGGTTAGCATTGCAATACCGAGGCTTTCTCAAAATGTCAAAAATAATCAAGAACCAATAAACTTTCGAGACCGAAACGAAGACCAAGACTCGGGACTTGCAAATTTTTTCAAAATTTACTTCCAAAGTTCAATTTCGTGAAAATTCCCATTTTTGCTAACTTTTCTCACTGTTTATCAACTAAGGATCAGATTAACAGCGAACAGTTTAAATTTCTGCTGATTCTCGAAGCCTTGTCGATAGGGCATTCAATGTTTTTGGGCAAAGCATCAAGACCGATACCTGGATCCTTCAAACCCAGACAGACACTGAGACGAGAACTGGGACGTTAGAGACCTGCGAGACCGAGACCCACAGAAATGTGTCTTGAGACGTATCTAAAGACCGAGACCAGGTCTCGATGTTCCACGACTGGCAGACGGAGTGAAGATTTAACGTAAACTCACTATCTGTTTCAATGCTTCTCAATTACATCTTTGTTTGATCACAATCCAATATTTTTTAAGGAATTGAAACTGACTTCAGCTACACAGCATTTTTTATATGGATCTCGATTTGGAACATTCATGTTCACGAATGAATCTTTGAAAGCAAATGATGCGAAGGAATTATTTTTCATCATTGTGTAACAAAATTTCAGCGGCATCCATGGTTTTACACCAGTGCTATACTGGTACCAATAACTTCCACCATCACTGCGGGTTTCCACAGGGATACAAATTATAACCCATTGCGCATTTCATGTTCCGGTTCGAAGTAACTTCCACAAACTGCTTGAAACAAAGAGTGAAGTAAAAGTTCAAAACTAAGAATAACTTATCAGACGTGATAGGTGGCAAGGCGTAAAATGTGCAAGACTTGTAAGATGTGCAGGTTCTGTAAAATATACACCGTTTTTGAAGCATGTATCTGTTAGGATAAATCAGATGGTATGTTATCAGCGCTGAGTATATTTGAGCGAAAACGTTTGTTGAATTGTTTGCGAAACTTTGCAGATTTTGCAAATATTTGCAGAATAACGCTTGCTTAACAACTCTTTTTCACCAAAAGCTAAATGAGCTTAACAAAAAAACAAGCAGATTTATAAAAAGTAAAAGTAGCCTTTCGTAACCTGTTTCAAGCTCATCAACGCACTGCAGCGAGGCATAGGCATTTCAGCATTCTTTAATTTTGCGTGTTTTAAAATCTTTCCAACTACCATAATACAAGCAGCAATTATGTTTAATTATTTTACGACAAAATGCCGCTGCAAACCCACCGTAAAAACGCGACCTTTAATTCACCACAATTGCCAACAACTTATGTATGTGACTGGCAATCACCGTTCAGCCAGAGAAAATTATCAGCTGCCGCATCAGATTTAAGCAATAGAAGCGAAATGAAAAAGAATCGGGCCGTTGATTTAGGTGAGCAGCAAGTCAACTACCTGCTGCCCAAGGATTTTCTTTTCAATGTTCTCTGCGGAGCTTGATTGAAAATAAGATACTGCAATTTTACCAATCAGTGCAGTGATCAAAAGATTGCCTAAGCCCTGACGACTGTGAAGTGGCTCGTAATAAAAAATAAAAATTCACATCATGACATTCTCAATAAACTTGAAGCACAAGCGAGGATCTTTGAAATGCGTTTCAAGCGATGTTGCCGCAAATTTAACCTCGCAACAAGCGAGATATGCCATAAAGGGCAACCTGGTGATAGCAAGACCTCTGAGATAAAACGAAAACAACTCGAAGCAGTTAAAAACTCTAGGTTTTCTGCATGCTTTCGAGGCATCAACCGACTGCGCTCTGCTTTCATCTTTTTGCGATGATTCAAACTTGCACATATCTACGTTCAAGTAAGTACTCTTTACAATGGGGCTAAGCAAGGAATCCATCAGCAACTTTTTGAAAGGAAATCAATTTCACGTAAAATTACGCATCCTCAGTCGTTCAAATAGAACCTTGATCTGCGCAGTTAGAAAATCTTCGTTGTGCAATAAAGAATGGTACATTGTTTGGTTAAATGCATTTATACATCAATTCATACCTCCAATTAAAACTTCAGCACCGCTAAAATATTGCCTGCGTTTGCTGTTCAGTTCTAGCACTGTGGATGTCGCATTTGCTGGAAAATAAATTTCTTTTTCATAATTTTTCCAACAGTGTGGATTTGAGAAAGAAAATAACATTACAGTAGTTGTCCAAATTGTCAAAGTCTTTCAGGCTGGCTGTTTTGTGTATTGGTGGGATTTTTTATCAATTATGTCCTGGTGGGGAGGATCTTTTTATTTATGGATAGCATGACATGCACGTACGTCGAATCTCCAGCTAACCGAACATGTTTTTTCTCGGATTGAATTTCACTACTCGGTACTGGTGTCTCCGCTTCAGCCGCCTTACACGACGATTTGATCAATTTTACAGTGTTCAGTCACGGACTATGGCTTGATGCGTCTCTCCTTCACCCGAGTAGCTATCGGTATCTTTTGTACAGCCAGGTTAGTTGCTTAGTGGAAGGATGGGGAGATCAGCAATCAACCCCTGGCATTCCAGGTAGGTTTCAAATGTGTTGCTTAACCAAAAATCCACCGCAATCTAGAGAGAGAGCAATGTTCTTAAAAGGACATTTTCTTCCAGGTATTCCGTAACGCTCTGTGGTGAAAGTTGCTAGGTAAAAGTTTCAACAAAAAGCCAAACAGTGCTAAAAAGAGGCGGTGAAAAGGTCAAACCGATTATAGAAGTCAGAAAACTGAAGTAAATTGTTGCGTAAAAATGAAAAACTAAGGGATTTTGTGGACAGCCGTATCCACACCAATTTTTATCAGAAAGATAAAATTTGCTTTGCACTGAAGAAATTATCAAATAAAAGTTGCCTGTTACTTCGCAAGCGCTACTGACGATCATGATAAACATTGCAATCGACCTTTGAAGATTCTTCTGCTTGTGGACGCTTAGACATGCTTTCGTTAGTATGAGATTTTGAAACTTATCATCCTCTTTAAACCACTTGTTTTATTTTAAGGCGTGTCGATCAATTCCATTTTTACGGGGTCCTACATCAACTGCGTATCTACACCGGGAATTTCAGAAATATTAAATACCGAGTCGGGATTTACCGTTTCTATTTTGATCCGGCGCAGTGTTGACATAAGTCAATTTCAAGTCTACTTCGCCTTTATCGAACGTTTATCCTTTGCCCAGTTCGAAACAACGAGGTGATGAGTGCGGTGTTTTTATTATTTAGAAACTAGAGGAGACAATATGTGAGGTTTATCTTTTACATATTTTCAGCAGATTTGAGAAAAACGAGCAGAATAGACCGTTTCTGCAGAAAGTCACGTTCGACCCTACATCAGGCTCCATAACAGAGCCTGATAAGCCCGTGCACCCGCAAAACCAGCGTAAACTCCAAATTTAAATCTTGGTTTCAAAAAATTATATGTATAAGTAGTGTTCCTTACCCGTGTTTTCCCGAAACTGAAACCCGTTTTTTGCAATTTCCTACTACTCAAAACCTGGATTTCAAAGTCCGCCAACCCGGAATTTGTGAAAGATCTGTAAAACCCTATCCATTCAAAAATATCAACTGATTTGACTTAACTGCATCATTAATTCATTGCTTCGTCAACATTCTTTAATATCGTCACAATGACGTGTTTTCCAAAATGAAGATTTTGTTAAGTTACTCTTTGATTTTCGTTCGTCGTTACCCATAAGAATCAGTGAGAAACTGTGCTATAGCATTATAATCATGATTAACTTGGGTATTTTCGTTATTTTTGTCATATTTTGCTAAACTAAATTTGCGGCTTGTGTTGTTCTAATATTAGTGTGTAGCATGATGGACTTTTTTCCTATTTTGTAAATTCCACCGCAGTTTGTATATTTGGTTATTCCCAATTTAACAATATTTAGTAGCAGCCCACAATTCGCTGTTATACATCGGGTGACGACTGGCGGTGGAGTTTGAAAATCTTTTGGTCAATTCGTCGACTCCTTGTGCAATGTTTCGCGCTAATTTCAACCAACGAAGCTGATTTTTTGCTACTAGCAAATACAACAATTTCAAATTAGTATTGAGTTTATTACAATAAAAGATAATTATCGTTCAAAATAGCATTTTTCTCAAAACCCGAAAAACTCGGGTGTTCCCGTTTTTTTCAGATACTCGAAACCCGGGTTTTCAAATTTTGTCCCGATCCGGAAACACTGTTAAACCTTTGCTGATAAATGTCGAGAACTCTTTCCCACTAGCTCTTTTGACGGGCAAATTTCTACTGAAGTAACGGCACAAGGTTTTCTTTTTCTGAAATTAAATAAAGTGGCACTGAATTTCTTGGATTTTAAGCAATCAACTTTTTCATTAAATTCGTTCGGTGCCGAAAAGTAAACAACACTCGTGTTTGAACCGTCATAATGTTTATGGTTTTCCTCGGGTTTAAAAAACATTTGAAAACTGAGCAGTGATCAGTAGTGATTTTATCAATCTTTGTTAAAAAAGATAAGATTACTACTCAAAAATCCACCCAACTTAAAACACGAACTTTCCAAATCCATTCGTGGAGCAAGATGTGACGGTTAGTACCTGGATCTGCAGAAACTTTCAAGAATATTTTGCCACATACTTATAAAAGCTACAGTAGGTGTTAATTCATGATGTAACAAATTGTGGACACGGTCATTGTTTGAAAGATGCAAAACTCGTTATGGTCTTTCACGATTTTCGAAATCTGCAACCGCGATGGGTAAGAACAAACATTTTTAAAGGGTGCAGGTGTAAAATTGTTATGACAACCTCTGACCTAAATTTCGCCAACCAGTGGCTTATCATTGGCATGCGGTTTTGACGTACCCACAAAAAATGTTTGATTTCCTTGATTCGTCCACGAATCAGACCTAAAATATCAAAACGCGCTTATGGAAAACTTTTCCCTTTCCCTAACTACAAAATACGCTCCTCAATCTAACCTCACCTGTCCAATCGTCTTGTCACATCCCAGCCACAGAGAAATCTTTAGCAATGCAAGATTTGACTGTGACGCATCAAAAAATGTTTGTTTGCTGGAACTAATTTTTTTACTTTTGAAGCTGTTTCACTTGAAAATTTGATAAAAGTCGCATAACTCGAAAAATCTCAACTGATAAAAGTCGCTAACTCGAAAAATACAGGCAAGAAATGAATATCTATTAGTTTCGTCACATGCGCAATGCGCTCTTATGTTTTAAGACCAGTCATAAAGAAGCGCTGTTGGCGAAAAATGTGGTTGAAGACTGAAACATCGCTGATTATTTGAATCATCAAAGTAAACGTTTTCAAGATTTCAAAAATCATGAAGCTGTTTTCAAAGAAGAAGGTTTTCCGACCTCAGCACACTTAATCTTTATCTTCTTAGACAAGTACCACTCTTAAATGCGAAAAAAGTTTTTTGCTTTTGTTTCAGAACGGGGTTTACATTTTGGCTAACATTCAATGCCGTGCACTACAGAGTACGTGGGATAACAATCCAGTAAGTGCAAACGGTGCTTTATTTCACTGAAACTTTTTAACGTTTTAAATTCATTGTTTTCCCAGGGCTTGAATAATCTCTAACAATATTGTTTACCATTGTATACTGTACGCAGATACTTCTGACCTACGCTGTTGATTGCTAGAATTAGAATAGCAAAGTTCAAAACAAGGGGACCTGTCCGCATTTATTAACTACAAACACATATAATTTCAGGCATTTTCCAGCAAATGTTTGGAACCATCTCGTGATGACATGGAATGCAACAGACGGAGCTAAAGTGTACATCAACGGCGTGTCGGTTGGGACATCATCGCAAGAACGGCATCACTCTCTCTCGAGAACAGAAAATGTGGTTCTCACATTGGGTGGATTGCCAGTGGCAGGATGTGCGCAGATGTGCTGTGTTGGTGCTTCGCAATGTTTTCATCCAATCTCGAAAACACACTTCGAAAGATTTCAGATTGCATAAACATCACTGCGCAATGAAGCGAATCCGCTGTAGGCCTACGTGAAAAATTAGAAAACGGTTGTTCTGAAATCGCACGAATCAAAATTGTATGTTTATAAGATTTGTTCGTGATAATGAAAACAACGGCCAAAGCAACAGATGTAAACGACATTTTCGGAGACGTGTTGGTAACACCTGCTACAGTACATTTGAAATACTGTATTATCAGTACATTAGTAGCATGACCAATTGCTGTTACAAATGTCGTTTATATCTATTGCTTTGGTCATTGTTTTCATTATTAGGCTATTCACTACTGCTAGTTTACGTGTAACAAAGATTTGTTCGAAATTTTAAAAACCTCTGACTAGGGTTAGAGTCAAAACGAATTTCTAGTCTGCACGCTCTTCAGGTCAAAGGGAGACACCAGAGTGCTTTCAAATGAGATATTTGTTTCCGTATCATCATGCAACGACCTGACAATGCCGAGAAATCTAGGTGGATAGCCGACATTTCGTAGAAGGGTGTAGTGTTTTTAGCTGACCACATGAAATTCTTGGATCAAGTCAACAAAAGTGATGCGGAAGATATTCTCGCGGCACTTCTGGATTCGGTGCATCACGTCCTCGGTAGCGGCAGAAGCCATACTTCGATTCAGGGCATAGCCTTTCGGCGAGAGTTTGGTTGCGAGAAAGCACTACCCTGACAAAGACCTTCCCAGTAATATTCAAAAGGAATTGGGCTACCCTGTTATTGTCGCCATCTTTTTCACTTTTCTTTTCCTATAGAGTCGTAACCTTGGTCTCCCAAGGACTAGGAAGATTGGCGCACCCTGGAACGCTTGTACGGGGTTGAGCCAACCCCGCCACGCGTGCACAACGTCCGTTCTTATGTAAACAAACGCTGCAGCGCTTTCAACGCTTCAGTAGCTGCGGGGTTTAGTCAGACAGGCGGTCTGGTGCAATCGAGTTTGTACTACTACGCAGTACTTTTCCACTGTTTCGAAAATGTAGTTTTCTGTCGACGACGCCATTAGAGATGGAGGTCAATCCGATGGAACTTTCACCACTGAAAATTTCGGTGCCATCTTTTAGAACTGGAATCAGACAACAATTTTACATGGAAGACTTGTCGTGCGATTTGAAGTCTTCACAGGCTTTTCTCATCAATAAACCTTTTATGAATTTGTTTGCGGCCCGTGTTCGTCTCTCTAATCAGATAAGATTATTTCAAAAATGTATGTGATGAAATTCTATGAGACAAACACCTTAGTGCTGTTTTAAATAAGTAACTTGCATGTTTTACAGTTTGTTAGGAGTCTCAGCAGATGCTTATACAAGCATGACGATTTCGTTACGTGCTCTGTCTCGTTTCTGCTTTTTTCTCTGTTATTCAAAAACAACAGATCTAAATTGCGGATCACACAAAGCACGAATTTACGAGTGTAATTGTTTTGCATTAACGCCAATTTACATTCTGTGTTGCTTTCAAAAAGTTTGTTTGTTTCGAAAACTCTTAAAACAGTTTCTTTTTCTCAATCACAGCAGTTCACACAAGCTGATTTCTTGGAAAATCATTCATAAAATTTATTCAAGCACCAAGACTTTTCCGTAACCTTGGACTCTTCTTCCAGAACATAGAAAAATTTTAGCAATGATTTTGCAGACCTACCTTTAATACTGATCCAGGAAAGCTAGTAGCACTTTACGGTGGTACTTGCATTCACAGGTTATGCCAACGCATCTTTCTCTTCATTGGATGTCTGGAGGAAGCCACTTACTCAAACAGAAGTTGCCTCGCTATACCGTTTCTACCAGTCAATAGTGGGTGCCAACAACGCAAGTCCTGTGATAAACGTCAGGCAGCTACGGCATTTCTCTCCAACCGTACTGCATAAATGCTTCAAGAGCCCATCAACCTTGGCAGAAATTTACCAACAACTAAGGCCGTCTTCTCGGATGATTTGTTGACGAACGGTTGCCTTTCGAAACAGCTCTTTTGCCGTACTGCTCCGTTTTGCGGTCGTTACAGCGTTAACCTCGTGATTGAGCGTCAATTGTGTTTTTTACACACCTCCTATTGTTTAAACAAATTGATAAGTCTCGTCCACCAACCTGTATGATCAATCGTTGCCAACAGTTACACAAACCGCTGTAAATAAAAACTCGAACCATGCTGTCGACTACTTGCGTTAACCCAAATGAAACAATAGTAACCCGGGCTTTCTATTACAATTACATAGTGTTGGCGTAAGAAGCATAGTTTTACAGTTAGTGTAAGAAGCATAATTTTAAATGGCTGTGATGAATGTTTTTATTTACAGTACAATTGTCACCTTGTTATTCGCAAAACATAAATATCCATTCATCATTTTTAACCCCTTGCAGGGCTTCTTTAGGATGGACCAATGACGTTCTCAGTTTTCGTGCACTCTCAGAAGTCAGCTTCGATGCTCAGGAAACATCTTTGTTTTACTACGCAACAAGAGCTGCAAAGTATAGAGGAAGTTCCCGGGTGGGCACTTATCTCACAAAAAATTACGACGATATGCACAGTGTGATGATTAGTGGAGCAAACAATTTTTTGACATAAAACTTAAAATTTTGACTTANAGTTTAAAAATTTTGTCTTTATTTTGACCTATAAATTTTCTGCGTTTGCAATTGCAAAATAATTCAACCCNTAGGTGTTGAGGTTAACCCAGAAGCATATTCATTCATGCACTATACTTCAAAATTCAAAAAAATTGGTTGTTTAGTTTTGGAGATGATATATCAACAAGTACCTTAATGACTACAATAGAGTCAAAGCTGAGAACATTATAAAGTTGAAACACTATATGCATAATAGATTGAGCATTTACCAAACCAAGTGCTGTAAGACCACGTTTCTTGCCTTACCACGCCTATCCTACATATTATTCAACAGTGGCGTAACTAGAGGTTTGAGCCAGGGGGGGGGAACTTAGCTGAAGCCGGCCCACTGACTACTGTTGCGATCGGAAATCCCGAACGGCATATGCGCAAAGCTTCGCACTGTGGCAGCAAGCAACAATATTCCGGTTAAGCATATGCAAAAGATCTTGGCAAAGTGGTTATGCGATTGACTGGATTCGTCTGTACTAACACCCGAAATCACCAGAAAACACTCCGAGAAATTTTTGAAAAACGCTCAAAGCAAAATCCTACAAACATCAAAAGAAAACTAAATACCGAAATACAGGCTAACAGGGGGGCAGCGCTCACCCCTGCCCCCCGTCAGTTACGGCACTGGTATTCAATCGTCCAGTAGTAGGCAAAACAACATTATTACGTCAGAAATCGCAACAAATTCATTATTATTACAGAATTGCAACTTAACTTGCGAAAGCATATCAATATCTATTGTTGTAGTTTCAATAAAATATTAGCAAAGAGAAAAAAAACTGTTGCAAGAAAAATTTGGCCCAACGATAAACTTTGACCTAATGATAAATTTTGACTTTTATTTGACCTAATAACTTGGGATTCCCTCATGGTATTGGCGTGAAATTTGGTTTGTGGACGTTTCACAAGCTTCAAAAATCTTTTGAATTTATTGACTTTTGATTGCCCTAATGATTACGTTGTGGCGTGGTGATTCGCCACATATATTGAATTCGTAGCAGTAATGGTAGAGTCTATTTAGTCGAGTGGGAAAAGCTCTATGATTGCTGTTACGTGGAGGGTCGTCGGTTCCACTCTCTCTTTAGGTGGCTCAAGGCGACGCAGCGTTATGGCTGCAAGAGCGCCGGATTTAGTTGGTGGGGACCTGGGGCTTCCTTCCTTACTTCCACTGTGCGGAGAGTGCGTACTAAACTCTACATTTCATGTTTGAATCATTGCAAAAAGATGAAAGCAGAGCGCAGTGGGCGGATTCTTCGAAAGCATGCAAAAACCCAGTGCTTCTGAACAAAAGATATGACTTTATCGAATAGAAAGCAGTTTAAACGCTCATGATTTAACAAGCGGTACAGAAAAAGTGTTGTAACAAATCACGACGAACAGCGAATCAAGATCTACGTGTTCCACCGTAAGAGCAAAACCGCTACCACCTATGAACAACTGATATGGAAGGATGTCCTCAAAAGTCAAGGTAAACAAAACACAACGACGTAGAACAAGTAGCGCATATCCAGGTACAAGATTTAAAATCTTTTATTTTTGTAAAAGCTGTGTAATGGTTTCTTTATTGCGCTTATCTCAGATCGATTTATTAAAACTTCTTTCCAAAATATTTACGTAATTATACTATTTCTAAATAAAGAAATGGATCAATTTTGTTTTGTTTTCTTTTAATGGCACTTAAAGTTTGAATGCGTTGAAGAAACTTCTAAGCGCTTGATCAATTTGCACAAATTTGCCCAGAAGCGTGGAGGCTGTGCGTTTGTCACATGCTTTGAACTTTGTACCAATACCAAAATTTGTGCCTTATAGCAGCAAATTTTCTGTACCAGCACCTTCATACGCTCGACACGCGCAAGATTAAAACTGCACCTGGTAAAATTGGAAAGACCTTGCTCCATACAACCTAATCCGACATTCCCGACAACCGTAAAATAATGTGAGCACTGAAACGGTTAAAGTCAGCAATATGATAACCTGCTCGTCTCAGCAAATAATTAGAGTCCAAAGGACATCAACACTTGTCGTGCGTGTTTACAGTAGTGCACAGGCTCTCCTTGGGTTGGAACAAAAGATAAATTGCAGCTCTGCGTTCTGTCATCCGCGTAGGATGCTCGCCAAGCTCCAGCTTTCTACCTGCTGTACCTAGTAACTAAAATATTATACTGCTTCCGGTTCAGAGTTTGGTCTGCACACCTCATGCTAGAAACACAGTGCGTGTATAAGCAGACCGCAAAACTTTGATCAAGTTTTAATAACTGATTAAACGTGCAGTATGAGAGTTTTGATGTAGATTTAAAAATCTAGTTTTAGATTTTCTGTACATGAAAAGAAAGAATATTTTGAATTACTGCAAAGTTTGGAAAGGCTTTGAGCGGCGATAAATCGTGGTGCATAGATTTATCAATAACTCTTTAAACTAAAAGCCATCATTTGGTAGGAGCACTTTTCATCAAAAATATAGAACAATTTAAAGCATTCTGTAGCGTTTAAAGCATATTTAAAAAACTTAACAGCAGTAGATTTAGTGCTGTAGAAACGTTTGCAAATCAATGAACACCAGAGAGTGGTGCATTGTTTGATTAAGATGCGGAGGAGCGTTTCATTAAAACGAAGATATGATGTGTTACATTCAACACAGTTCAAATGGTTTTCTACTGAGAAAATCACAAAAAATGGCAATAACGTTGAAGTACCGCATTCCACCATGCGATCTGCCGACGATGGCACTTAATTTTAGCAGCTTGTTCCGTATTTTTGAGAAATGATTCTATACCAACACGTTGGTTTCTTCACTTAGAAATTTTGTAACTAACCTACTATTTTCCTTCGAAGGGTACCATAGCATTTATCAACGGCTTTCTTGTGTTTAAGTTTTTCTCAAACATCTACTTTAAAACAGACTATGCAGTAAAACAATATTCCACAAACTCAAGTGCGACCTTGCATGTCTACTTCGTCATGGAAGCTGCTCAAAATATGTATTAGCAGAAGCGAATTTATACGAGTTTCCTCCGGGAGCTTTGCAGAAGAAGCATCAGTTTTCAAAAACTAGTTATTCACTATCTTTTTCATGTGCTTGGCTCAGACTCATAGTCTATTTCTCAGGGATTAGTGAAAGAACACAAGCACAAGTTATCACAAAAATCCCGGGATAGACGTTGGCAGTACTGAAAAGTAACATTTACTGAAACATCGCATCAGAAATTTCTGTAACCACACATGCAACCGTATGCTAGGAAGTGTCATGGAAGGGTTTAGTCCATAAAAATCTGCAGCTAAGGCAGCAAATATTACATGTGCTGCAGTTTATTGTTGACAAAGAAAACTGAGTTCAATTCTGAAGGATTGTGTTGCTTGATATTTTGGGGAGGAATGTAAAAACCTCAAACTTCCTACTTCTGATAAAATAAAAATTACTTCTTTTCGGAAATATGAATTATTTCAGGTCCTGTGAGAGTTGTAACGCTGAAACAACGGACTTAATTCGGTGAATAGGCAATAGTTCACAATTCAAACGCATTATGTAATTCACAATTTCGCTTTATGCACGACAACAATGGTCCTGTCGTCACGCACAGGAAGAAAGCTAACTGACGTAAGATGACGCGTTTCCGTAGCATTGGGTGATGGGCAGCAAAACATAACCAACTCTTCATGCAACTTGCAGCTGTGATGTTTATAGCATAAACTCAAAAATGGCTGCAGATTACCGATTTAGCAGAGCTGATTCCGAGTGGAGCCACTGCAGTCGCGAAGCTGATGGTTACGGGGAAAGTACAGGGCAAGGTAAGGAAGGCTGTGTATGTAACTTTGCAAAATGTCTAAAACGCAGTTCGAAAAGTGCGTAGACAGTTTTTAATACAAAACAGTTTTCCAACAACGTTTGACAGCATGCTATGGCGAGAGCGAGCGCCTTTTGTTTCATGCAGCACATCATGCGATGGAAAGAAAATAAAGTACTAGCGTTGTTTGTAATGTCTCACCCCTTGCAGCAGAAAATGCAAAGGAACATTTTATCAAATAAAGACCTTTTCTTTTTTCAATAGCATGCGCAACTAACGCTTTCTCCATAGCTCCCCTTGCTACACTCACCAACCGGATGTTTGTTCCAATACCTTCCAACGTATCAGAACACTTGTATTTTTCTAAAACTGAATAGAATTATCAAATTCAAAGCACAAAATGTGCGTTCTATTTTTCACAAATGAACGTTGGATTTGGGAAGTAGCAACATTTTCTATCAAAAGTTGGTCGTTACCCAAGTTAAGTGAAATTCTTTCTACCCTGGGATCAAAATCTTAGATTTGTATCATCGTCAGTGTCAATGAAAATTGTTTTTCACCCTAGATGATTTGAGCCGGCCACAACTTTATGATTTACCACCGGAAGCTTTTTCCAAAAAGAGGATATCAAGTGTGGGACAAACCTCTGACTGTGAAAACAAAGAAGAAAAGCAAAATTTGCATCCTGGTAAAAGCAACAGTCATATTAAATTGTAGACAATTTCATTATTTTGCTCATGGACACAATCATGAAACTTCGGGAAAACCAAAATTACAACTACCTTCTTCAGTGGAAACTCAGTAATGCATCATTGCTCTGAAGCTTGGAGCACATTTGGAACATTACACTGTGCTTCAAATCAGAGCATATGAGAAGATGAAAAAATCAATAAAAATAGCAGAAAAGTGCGGTGTCAACGTCATCATTCGTTTGTTTCTATGAAGTTTGGTCTTGTATTTGAACAGTGTTCTCGAAATCTTGAAGAATCACAACGATTTTCGGCAGCTAGAAAGTGACCAAACGTCTGATTGTGCCGCACCGTTTTGCCCCAAAATCAATAGGGGCCTTTCCCTGCACTGGTTCACTTCAAAATCTTCCGTTTTTCCATTTAGTGAAAAGATAAGAAACTGACCCTTTATCTCCACAATTGCCAAAAAAGTCAGTTATTGATAACAAATCAAAACTTTGAGGTTTCTAAAATCGTATCAGAAACAGCAAGCACTGAACCCTTCATAACGTCATGATGACTAAAAGATCAGTTGCTTTTAAAACACAGACGTGTTGTTATCCAATGATTGGTCTTTGCGTGCGTTTTTGTTTCCAATGCACTTCTAGTGATCAAAACTATTCCAGATTTCATTTGTCAAGTTCGGTCTTCATTTCTTATGGAAAGCATTTTTACTCAAATACGGCAAGCACACCAGCAATCTACATGTTTACGGCGTAAACGACGCAGTCTACGAAATAAATGATGTAAATTTGATTTTAACTTTTTTGTTTAGTTTCCCTAAGTCGAATGGGGAATGAAAGCTACTGCTTTATGCGCAATGAAAAGCGATTTCGGGGAAATAAAACTGCGACCGACTTTGGAAGTTCAGCAACAATTCGCACTTAGGCTACAACAAACTGTGTAGTGCGTAACCTAGCTCTCAAGGTTTCTGCAGTTTACGTTTCACGGGTCTAACTTACAGGAAGCTCGTTGCGTGCGTTCTTTTCACAGGATTTTGCTCACCAAAGACTTTAACAGGAGTCGGTAGCTATTGGTGGCGTCTACCGAGCATGGGAAAGAGCGGCGCACCTTGCTCTTTTCAAGGTTGGCCGCTAGGCGTCTGACCTGTAAGAGGAGTTCTAACTTGTTAAGAAAAATCAAGATGAACGTGACGTACAACGCATTCACCAGAAGAAGCTACAAGTATTAGACCTGTCAGCTAACGAATATTCTTTGCAGGCTTTTCATAGTTTGCACGAGCAGTAACCATTAAGTTTTGTCTAGGAAAAACATTGGGAAAGTTTATTCATGAAAAGGCTTTCTTCCATTTTAAAAAGAGTAAAGAATCAACAAAACAGGCCGAACATAAAAAAATTTTAAATCATATAACGCTCTGGTACTAAAAGCAACGATGTCACAGTAAACTTTCGAAAGACTATAACGAAAACAAACTGCTATGAAAACTGAGGCGGTATTTGCTAATACAGATTAGTTTTTAAAAACACAACTTGCTTGCCGTGAGCAAAAATACTGTAACTGCTTAGAAGTTAAACGGTGATGTTCTCAATCTTTATTTTAGTTCTAAAAGCACATCTTGCTCACCACTTGGTACCATAATTACTTTTTATTAGTTGTCACAACCATAGTAAGAGGAGTGAGTAGGTCTCCTGAATCAGTGAAGATTTTCTAGCAGTTGTTTCTGTCAACCGTGCAAGCGCGAAGAGACAATTTTATCACTGGTATACCTCTGAAACCATTTATTGATTCGAGCACATCGGTCAACAACAAAAGATCCTCGTCCGATTTTAGAAAACACATCAAAGTTGACGGGTCAGACGGATTCCACGTCCGTTTTCAAAGATGGGCAGGCTCGTAATGCTTTTCTAAAACGATAATGTTTTTCAGCAGCTTTCTGCATCCAGCAGTTTGTAAAAACTTGTCTGTATGAAGCTGTCAAGCCACTAAAGCAACAGTGTTCAATGTTTGTCAGCAACAAAATCGATGTCCTGAAATTTTCGAAGCGTGAAACAATTTAGAAAATCTCCATCAGCTTACAACATACCATGACTGGCAGCAGCTTTGAAAAAACGACATAGCCGACCTTTGCTGAGTCAAGAATTTTTATGTATTTGCATATAGTTTCCGGATGGAGTGTGCGTCTTCACATCTGTAATATTTTGTGTCAATACTACCGATAAGCTTTTTAGGAGCTGATGCACAAAAGCGGACTGCGCTTAACGAATTTCAAGTTCCTACCTGGTTGAAGATTTATCTCTTCGTTATCAGTGTCGGATTCGCCATACTGCTCGGCCTTGTCTCATATGCAGGTAAGACATTCCGTCAACCATTTAAACTTTTGCGAATGACGATACAGCTGTGCTTTTGCGAATGACCATACAGCTGTGGAGAGGATAGACTGTTATGTTCCTCCCAGTGTTGGTCATGTGCTAACACCGTTTCTGTAATGTGCGCTGATGTATAGCTAACCACTTTTTGTGTTCTTGTGTCT
>JGI24021J15306_10003289_pt1 | contig 18134 bp, 8 predicted proteins | sample Ectturendosymbi1_FD_15306 | JGI IMG/M metagenome (IMG submission 15306)
CCTCAGCTAAGCTTTTCCCCCCCTGGCTCAAACCTCTAGTGACCCCACTGACTGCACTACTCTGTTTTGGGACACCCCCCAAAATTGACTTCTGACTGCACAATTAACTCCATCTGGCTGTCTGAACAGCAGGCTGCGCAAATGTGTAACTTTGGTCGTCAGCACCAAAGGTATCTTGTTGCTATGCAGTATAAAATAAGAGAAGACCACCTGGGCTAGACATAGTAGCTTACGATTTTTTACAACAATCACTATACAAAACAGGTTGATCAAGTGGAAGTCTGACTTCTGGACGTATACAACTAGGCACGTAAGCAGGGCCGGACAAATGAACGCGAGGCCCATCAGGTCAAAGTCGCGACCGAGAGACCCCGACACGCTTGGCGCAAGTGCGGAGTCCCCTTCAGGTGACGAATTAAGCAAATTCTACTGTACCATGAGATCAGGGGTCTTAAACACGCGGCCCGCGATGCTTCTTGGAAATTTTCAAAAGTATCTTATTTAGTTTATTCGTTGATGTTCAAAAGTGCTAGGCCAGCGAGTGAATACGTTCCTGTCAAACCAGGCCTGTACAATGTTGCAAAATCCCGACTTAGTTAACTGTCGTTTCAGATTTTCTTTCAAGCAACAACAAAAGAGAAATCTTCCACGGGCCGCAATTTTTATGTCGGTCAATTTGACCCGACGAGCTTTGAGTTGTGCAGGCCTATTTTAAGCGAACATACAGACGGCCAGAAATAATTTGCCTGTAGCTCACGACACCTCTCGCATAAAGTAAGATGTAAAAATTGTTTTTAGTAAGCTTCAGGTACGGCCATTGTTTCGTCAGCGTCATAATGCTGCCGACGATTTACTCTGTATGTCCTCATTTAGGCCTCAGAAGATCTCTGCATTAGATCCTCTTCTGCTCGATAGCCACCTTGAGTTCCTATGTTACAACCGAACTCGCATTTCTCTTGCGATAGCAGTCTCGAAATTCCTTGCACGCCGCTCTGAAGTTCTGCACATACGTTACGCCGGGAAACTCCAGGGGTTCTATGTCTGCCTCACGTCGTAAAACATACGATAGTAGGAAGGACTGCAGCCTGCAGGCGTCGAGAATAATGTCAATTTCTCAAAGAACCAATTAACATGAACCAAGTTTCATTCCGGGGGCACCCTCAATTCGACCCTGGTTATGTAATGTACGTGGTCTGTTTTGCACGCACACCGTTGAATATACGCAAAACCAGGTTGTCATAGCTTCCTAGGTTGAACATTAATCACTGACGACACCACCACGCATTAAAATTCCCGAATGTGCCACACGTGAGTGCAATGCACGTTTTACTATTCAATAGTGCGTGAGTTCAAGGCATCAATTTGAAACATGTGACGTTGACAAAACTCACCACATTGTCAGTGGAAGGCCACAGCAGTTCCGAGTGATTTTACGTGATCTTCGATAATGTTTCAGCCATAAATTCTGCAGAAGTGACGCATAAGTTGACAATGCTTTGTTGCATTATCGGCGTGGCGTACTGGGTAGCAGCGCACATTCTTTGTGCACAGACGGCAAAAACGTTTTAGCGGTAACGCAGCGACCACGCTTGCGAGCCGACCTTCTTTCCGGTTTACACTGTATATCAGGGGCCTCCAAACTACGACCCGCGAAGCCATTTTGTCAATGATGAAAAAACATTAACGAAAAGTTGATTTGGCAGAATGCAACCTTTACCGAAACAATCACGTTATGTAAGAAGTCCGGCTCTTGAACTGTATTGTGTATTAGCTTATGTGGCCCTCTGACAAAAAAGTTGGGAGGCCCCTGCTGTATATTCAAAGGCAAGGCGACGCTTTCGCCAAATTCACGGATTACGGAGCGTAGCCTGCACGGCTGGGTGCTCCAAAAACCGCGAAACTGGAGCGAAACCGGTTGCTTTCCCGCACAAGTTGCGAGTTTTCACATGCATACAACCGCTGTAAAGTTGTTTTTATTGAGCACAGTAGTGCGGGGTTGCTTACAACGTACGCTTAGCGAACGAGTGATTTCGGGCAAACCAACAGACTGACACATTTTCGGTGCGCCTGATGGCAGACCAACATCAGCCTGACATGTCAAACAGTTTATCGCCAGCGACGTTAATGAAAATAGTTTTCGGGAGGCAACGGCCATGGATTGTTTGTTGCGAGCAACGCGAGTTGCGCCGCAGCATTCCGGGAAGGCAGTAACAAGGACGTCTCGGTGCACGGCCCCGCTGCTGATTTCCCACTTTTCTCAAAAATGACAAGCTTTATTAGTCGCCTCGAGGCGTTTTTATTTCGCCAGTGAAATAACGCGCTAGTGACCAGGGTTTTGTTTTTAGGGTCTGACCTTGCTGACCGCAAGACATTTCGAGCGACAGCAACTATTTTATCTGAATACCAAGATGGTCGTGAAGCAAGCCTTCAGTGTATTTTGACGGTGGTAGTAGTGCGAGTTCCTACTGTATTTTGGGAGACTGTTTCGATCCCTCAAAACACCCTGAAAAACACTGCTGGTGACAACAAACTCTTGCTAGATCAATATCCGAGTGCAGTTTATTGTAAGATGAATTCTTGAATAGGAATGTGGCTATCAATCTCAATCACGTGTACTGCTTTCTTTTGCCTAAAAATGAACCACTGCGAAATCAGTCAACGACAGTAAAAACGGTTCAGCTTGTTGTAAAGGCAAACGTCTAGTACAATGTACAAAAAGTTGAAATCTTCGCCACTTGGCTTGACCAGCATTAACGTCAACCTCTGCATTCACCGAGCTGCTGTACAAAAATAAAACAAACCTCATCTACATTACACAAAAAAGCAAAAAGAGGTAATGTTATTTTCCATCTGCGGGTATTATCATATGCAGCCAATCTGCTGAAGTAGCCCAACTGTTTTCCTGGCAGTACGCAATGCGTGCAATCATCGCAGGGACAAATCGTTCATTCACTAACAGCTTTAGGGTGATGATTACGTTTGTGAACTTCAAAGTTAAGACAGCTGGCAATAGTCTTTTACCAAAGACGCTTCAAGGCGCCTTCTGCTGACCCTTCTTGCCGATGAGAGATTTGTGGATGTGCGGAATGACACCTGAAACAAGAATTTTAGTTTAATACTGGATAGATAAAAGGTCCTGGAAAGGGCGACTGAAATGTTCTGCCTGAATGACTACACAAAAAATCTTGCCAGCTTGCTGCCAGTTGGTGGCGAAACTGCAAGGTTGTTAGAAGCCCTTACCTCCTCCAGCAATAGTGGCTTTAATCAACGAATCCAATTCTTCATCTCCTCTGATCGCAAGTTGTAAATGGCGGGGAGTTATTCTTTTTACTTTTAGATCTTTGCTAGCATTGCCTGCCAGTTCCAGAACCTGGAAACCATAATCTGATTATAGTTGCAGTACTGTTTTTTTTTTGCTGAGAAAAATTGGCCACTGAAGCATTTCAGTCATTTTGTCTCACAGTCGTATTTAAACACACCATAACAGTCTTCATTAGCCTAAATTTAGAGACATTGACCGAAATGACTAAATTTTTTCAGGTCCTTTCAAAAACATTTCAGTCTATGACCGAAAAAAAACAGGTTGCAGACGAAGGCTATGAATAGAATTGGTTACTGAACCGTTTAAAGTTTAGTGACCTTTGCAGCCCTGTGCAAACTGCCAATAAAAAAAGCAGGTAAAGTCACTGAACCATGGAAGCCTGCAGAGGTTCAGCTGACGTCATGTTTGCCCCTATGCTAGTGTTGGGCCTAACTGTAACTGTGCGAACTAATTTCAGTATGTTTACAGCTGCTCCATGCACCATACCATCTTACTGGTAACTTACAATGGCAGGTTGCATTGTTTGTCATTGCAGTTTATTGGTTCCTGGGCTTGAATGAGTCAATGTCAACCACTGGATTATGGCCAAGATAAACATGCCAGGTATTCAATAAAATTGATACTAACTAACTACTGCATTTAAACTTAAAATTCATCTTCAAAAATCAACGTTTTTAAAATGAATGTTGGTGTTAGCAACAGTACAATATAACTTTATCTAAAACTGCACCACATTAATGCAGCAAGGCCAGTACCGTCTATCACAGTTGCAATTTGTTAAGCATCAGCTACATACAGCCACAGGCTTCCAATTGGAAGCTGTAATGATTTACACTACCACATGAGCTTATTTACTGTAGCAATGCAGCATCGAGCCTCAAAACAAGTCAAGGATTAACTATTTTCATTCTTGTTATTTAATCAGCAAATATTTCTAAGAACTGAAAATATTTTGCACGAATTTCTACCATAAATTTACTGCATACAATCACTGTTCAACACTACTCGACTAAATGGCTGCAGTGCAATTGCTGATGCTATGTTTATACGAGGGTCATTTAAAGTCATATTTTTTGTGCTTCAGGAAACTATGAAACGAATTTTAACACAAAAATCGCACCCCTGCGAAATCTATAATGAAAGTTATAAAGTCACATTTTCCATGTTAGACCATAAAGTCATATTTTCAACCTAATTCAATAAGGAAACCATTAAAACAATCTTAACATTACCACTATATATATCACTAGGTCTAAGCTGCATCCTGCAAATTGAACCCACTTGGGCATGCTGTGAATGTTGGCAAAGACATAGGTGAACCAAGTTACAGGATGAAATGTAATGCACTGCCTAAAAATGCATGTTCTTGCTGCCCCACAGAAACAAACCAATGTCCATGCATGTTTTCAATTTGCTTCAAACCAAACTATAGGTTTTGCTATCTTCTGAGCAGTTTATTTTAGTGAGGTTTTAACAAACCATGGGGCTACCATCTCTTATGCCCATTTTCGCTGGTGATGTTTCTTTGTACAGTAGTTGTAGTATGTTCTAGCTCAGTCATATTTTTGTTGGGTCATATAAAATGACACAAATATGGAGTAAAACTAGTAAATACTGTTTATGCTGTGGTCTCCATATTTTACTTCTGCTATGTCTGCTACCAAAGAATATAAATACTTTTCAAACTATGCTCAAAAGAATGTGTTACCAAAGTGCAAATCCTAATTCAGCAAAATTTTCCTGATTTGCACATACAAGAATAATAAATTACTTCATATGACATACCCTCTGACAAATAAGTTGGCAAAATTTGCCAGCCACTTCTAACCAAACCTCTAACTTTGACTTAAAACAAGCATGCAGATCTTCATTGCTTTTTTTCAATGGTGTTTTTTTAGTTGCAATGAAATGTCAAAAATGGGAAAGTATTTTCATAATGCTGCTACTAAAATAAGGCTGGTGGCAGTCATATCTGAAACTTACAACAGTTTTTTTAACAATTGACATAAAAGATGAATTTCAGCAATATTAGTTTGTTTTGAACTTCAAGACAAGTTCTAGTAACTACGCACAAAGTATGCAAAACATGAACTGATACATCCCAGTCACAAAAACACTTTGTTAGTATCAATTTCACACGAATACCTACATTTCTGAACCGTATCTCAGGATAATCGCGATGACAAAATAAAGGTAAATCTAGTACTAGTAGTAATTGTGTAAGTGCATTATTGCCACATCTAGTGGTGGATTAAAGTTGAGGCACATTATTTGTTTTGCGACCCCCTTCACCAAAATGACAATTATATTTTGTGCTTACGAACATCTTTGCTGCCAAATATATTATATATGTAACATGCTTACGAAATTTAACTTGCTCCTTACTTTTTTTAAATAATTTTTTTAGCAATGACTATCCTTTTTGTACATTGATATTAACACTTTGGTTGGGTTAATTCAAGCAGTTCGCGCAAAAACAGCCAGATTGCACGTGGTTTTGCACAGGAATACCTCTGGTGCAGTAAGTGCTAGAGAGCTGTTCAAAGGCTCAAAAGACTCAGCAGGTCTTGTAGGTTGCAATGAAAAAAAAATTTTTGGTTGGGGGTTGCAGATTTTTTGTGAGTGAAGTCATAAGTGGAGGACTTTGGGGACACCTTGGCCCACTTCACCTGACCCTAAACCAACATACAATGACCATTAGCATTGTAAAACATGATTTGAAAACAGATATTTCTGCATACAAGAGTAAAAACAGAGCTGAGTACCACAAATAATATTTTTTGCCTAGTGTGTGTGGCACCAAACAGATAACTTTGGTAAATCAGAATACAAAAAGTGAGAACATTAATAACACTGCTCACGATGGGCAGAAAAGTAGAATTCTGTCATGTTGAGCAAAACTTAGCTTAAAATAGGATTTGCAATTGCAATGTATGTGCAGATAATGTTAGAATGTTACTTTTCCAAGTAGCCCAATTGCCTACCTCTTGTTTTACAAGGTCGTTTTCAAAATAAAACCTTACCTTGGGCCTCCAAATTCCTATATTTTTACACAAACATGGAACATTTATAGTTAGCATTGTCCCTACTCCATTGTAGTGGGTACAAAATTACAGAGTTCTCAAAACGTGACTTACTTCAGCAGTCAGATATTCAAGAATAGCTGCACTGTACACAGCAGCAGTAGCTCCAACACGTCCATGGGATGTTGTTCGAGTCTTCAAATGCCTGTGTATCCGACCCACAGGAAACTGAAAGAAAGTACAGAGTGCAATTTGCCTTGGCCCATGCTGTGACTACAGTATTCAATTAGAGTCTGAAAAGTTACTTATATGTTACATCAGAGTATGAATACATAAAAAATCACAAAGATTCATAGAACTTTGAAGGATTTTGTTCATCATTTGTAACACTGACACTCAGCTAATTTGAAATACATTTAGGTTTTAATTAGGCTACAGAACAGCTTACCTGCAAGCCGGCACGCGCAGAACGAGATATCGCTTTTGCCTTCGCTTTACCAGAATCTTTACCAGCTTTGCCTCCAGCCTGCATCAATCATTGCAGATGAGCAATACTCGTTTAACTTCCAGAACATGTTCAGTTAACAGCCAAACAGCGTTGCAACCGAGTACTGTGTCAAGCATTCGCCAAATCCCCACCCTAGCCAGCAACCTGCGCACGCGCAGTTAAACAAACACCTAGTAAGCGCAGCTTAAGCCTTTCAACTAACTAGAAATGTTTTTCGAATTTCCACGCCAATACTCACATACCATCGTAAGTTAAACAAACTCTCATAACCTTTATAACACGCTGCAACTAATTATGGTGAGTTTCGCATTGGATTGTTACAATTTACACATGAAAATTTCGGATAAGCCAACTTACCATTTTCTTTTTGTCTTGAACCGTGCGGCACTCCTCTCCCGTTATTGCTTGACGTAGAATGACGCGTCACCTGACCGGAAAAAAAGCTCTTCTCTTTCAAGCCTACGTCACTCAAAGATCAACCAATCACGAGAGAGATTCTAAGGTTTCAAACAAAGGCGCTCAGCTCGGAGAGATTCTTTCCCGCGTAAAAAGTAAGACTTGCGGGTTTTTGCTCGCGCATTAGGACCAGCTATCCGTACCAGCAAATTTACCACCTCGTTGCCAGACTACTGTAGAGATGCCACTTTTGATGTTAGATGTTCACGCTACAGATTTGATGTTGAAAACTATTTTTTTTCCAATATTTTTTTCAAGATAATTGTTTGCGAAATTACCGAACGCCATAAGTTCATCTTTTGCCATTTAGGGATAGGCTCATGTTATCTTTGTGACATGGGAAAGCGTATTTTGTCGAATAATGGTAGTTGTAACAGTGGCATGTGTTTACGAGATTGGACGGAGACGTACTGTGCAGAAAAGAGGTTCAGACAGTATAGGCTCTTTTGAGGATAGTGCGTTAAACTGACTTGGCTAGTCAAACTCAAAGCCAACGTGAAGAGAAAATCATGTTTATGCAATGGCAGATATGATTTTTGTTGCCAGAAGATTACATTGTTGAGCTCATTTGTGCGGGTTTTGTGAGAGAGCAAAAAGGGGTTATTCACTGATGGTAAGAGTTCTTATTATGACAAACAGTTCAGACAAAGAACTTGCAGCAACTTTCCTGAGCAAGCAGCTCCTTACACTTGAACAATTCGGAGAGTTGGCACGATTTGATGCAACATATTCCAACAAAATTTGAGTTTGAAAGTTTCAGAAGTAATATAGTAAACCAAACTGAGTAATTGCAAATAAAGGATATGATTAACGGGATGAAATGCATATAAAAATAAATCTGCATAGAAATGATTGCGGAATAGGTTATACTGAACTGAACTAAAAATTGCAACACATTCGGAGAGTTTGGAACGTTAGAACTGATCGCTTACAGCAGGAGTCCGCAAATGCTTCTTGGCGCGAGACTAAAAATACTTCTAAATTCTCCGGACCCAAACATTTGGCGAGCATGTAATTTTGTGGAAAATACTTTCGAAATACTGTAATCATTTTTAAGACCACCATCGACAGTAGCAATTTTCTTGCACAAAATTGTATGTAACTTAGCACATAAAACAGTACCGTAAATGCTTGTGCATATATTCCGTCTAATGAGAATGACAAATTTAAAATGCAAATTTACATTATTCCGCGACCCAGAGTGGAAGGTCTCGCGACTCCAGACGACGCTCACTCTTTGGCTACGTTTTGTTGATTGTTGACCAAACTCTTTTTTCGCTTTATCCTCTCGTCAGCAGCACGTGCAAACATGCACGCTCTGCGGCCCGCCACAGGAGGGATTATGATGAACGGAAAGCAGTTAAGTGGTACTAGCATCATTACTAGGGTTGCCAATTAAACGGAAAACCTTAGTACAAGAAAGTATCTCAGAGGCTAAGGTGACTTATATTCAAGGGCGGCTTACATTAATTTTTTAACACTATTTCATGCGGCTCACAAGTTACAATCAAGTGCGACTTACAATCGAATAAATACGGTATTGCATAATTTGCAGATGTAGGACTTCAGGCATATAGTAGTTTTCCAATAACATAATTCGGCCCTGTTTAGAAGGTTTTATTTGAAACTCCCAAATTGTTGGAGTGTGATTCGACGTGTGTACGTAACAACGAGGAACGTGGCATTTTTGTCAGACTAGGCATTTTTAGTAGGTGTAAATATGAAGTAATTAAATAATTTTCGTTTGATTGGTGTCTTAGTTTTTAAATAACTTGATATACCGGTATACCTTGTGAGAAAAACACATAGATAAAATGAGAAAAATGTGCAAGACCTGAAAAAAGTCACGTTCGTCATTCTGTTCATTCATCAACGCGCATGATATGATGACTGAGTAACGCTAAGCACCAAACCAAGTGATGGTTGCACGCTATCAGACCTAGTGTCGATGGTGACATGATGTAACAAACCACCAAACAAAGTATGAGGCACACACACACACAGCATCTGAGTCTGACAAGGGCGTTTACTAAGAACTCGGTGACTGCTGCTGACCTACAAACAGAGAAGTTGCTCGACTGAATCACGTCAAAATTTAGCGAAAGAGCATGAGCCAAATTTCCTGCTGCTGCTGATGATACTGTGGGTGTCGTAGACGTAGAATTTTAGTGTGATTTCAAGCATTATTATTTGCTGACTCTCGAGGCCACGAGCGAGGCCCCCTAGGGTGACAAGGCCTTTGAGCAGGCTAATTGTTGTTAACAGCATAGATCAGTATGGTCCAACTACTTTTGACTTACGGGCCATTTTGCAAAAACGCGACAACTCGCGGGCCATTTCCAATAAAATGATATAGCCTATAAAATAACAGATTCAGAACAGTTAACACTAAAGAGGGAAGGCAAGTGAGTGGGTCATTGAAAGTGAATGGGTCATTGAAACAATAGCAAATAGAAGTTTGTTAGCGTACAAATCTCTATCAGTGGGATGCTTGTGGCCGAGGCTTCACTGACACTATCGTAGAGTGTTTCACTTCCCATTCGATTTCTGTGTTTAGATTTGATTGCTTCATCACAGAAAATGTACTCTCACACATTTTTCTGAGTAACTTCCAGAAGCTCTCTACAGTCTAACACCCTTACTATTGCACATCTTTATTAAAAGATGTTATGCTTGTTCTAACTAAAATTACCTATTGCAGGGTGGACAATTAATTTGGCTCAAGGGCCACTTTGAGATGGCCGGGTTTAGCGGATAGATAGATAGACAGATTTATTTGTTGGTACTGAGTTGATCACGCTTTCCAACAAATTTCAGTTTTAAAGATTTTTCCTGAATGCATCCGCGGGCCACTGAAAACGCTATGGCGGGCCACATGAGGCCCGCGGGCTTGTAGTTGGACCACACCGGCATAGATATTCGAGGCTCACGGGGTTTGTTGCGGAAGTATGAATATTTGCAATTTTTGCATAGTTAGAAACATAGATATTTTACGAAGAGGTCCAACACTGGAACAGTAGGGCAGGGGGTTAAAAGAGTTGAAGGCAATGGAAACTTACGCAAAACAAAGAAATAGTTACCAGTTATGCTCGTTTCTGTTCAGCAACAATGTTTTTTTGTTCACCTCAAAAATAATAACAAAAATTATAGAAAACCATTATGAATTTTCTGTGTGGGCAAATAGCTATAAATAAATTGTTTAAAGTCTGTCTTCATAAACCGTGAAATTACCTGTTATACTGTTATCAAAAGGCACTTCCGGCCCTGTTTACCCCCTTTTGAAAGGTAAGGTGGTCAATGCTCCCGTCATGCCCCCCTCTCTGGCGTTCACGGTGTGACACTTCGCGACAAAGTGCGCAATGTGAAATTCGCAAATCCATGAATATCTAACCACTTCTCCGAATCGAGAGATCCCAGCTACTTAGGTTCGGCCTAATTTCCCGGGAAAGATTGGCAAGGAAAAGTCCTGCTGGCTACACCCACGGGAAAGTGGCCAAGAGATCGCTCAAGCACCAGGTGGAGTGATCACATCTCTGACCTTGCTTGGTCCCGTTTTGGTGTTGAGCCAGCAGAAGTACCTGAGATTACTGTTGGTCATGAGGTATCTCTTGTCCTCGTAGGGCTGATGCCTTCGCGATCTCCCCAGAGGAAAAGCGGGCACGAAAATAAATATTCGAGGCCCAATACATGATAATGCCCAGATCAAGTCATCTTCCACATTAAGCCAGTTTCTAGATTTCGTTTTCGTGGCAACAAGAGTCGCCTGACTGCCTCAAAATGCCATCAGTACTGCATGTTGTGTGGAACGTGGTAGGGTAGGTTATGTGGAAATTTCTACGTTGCACTAATTTACAATTACGAGAGTGAGCGTATTATGTTGTTTGTAGCTCAAGAGCTACCTACGTTTTCGATTAAAACATTCAACTTGAAAAACCTGTTAATTTCAATAATCTCAGGCCATGGCCCATTAAAAATTATTCCGAGGCGCACAGGCTGAGCAACCCTGCCTTTGAGCGTTGGATGATGTCACTGAAAGTCATCCTTATTTTCAGAAAACTGAACTCCCACACTCCCACTATAATCGGAAAGCTGGACGTTCACTGTTATAAGCGCTGCTGGAAACGTTTGTCAGCGAATCTAAATACGCTGCGACGTTGTTAGCAATGGGTTTTTAGTTATACGAATGTAACAAAAATTGACTCTTGACAGTGACATAGCAAAGCTTTACCAGTAGTGAAATTAAGTTGCAGGTCATGCGCGCAAAAGTTGCAGTTCGTTCGTTGCATTCTCAGTTGGCAGTGGGAACAATCACAAAACGTATAAAAAACGCATGTCTTCCGGACTGCGGTTTGCAGGGCTACAGGCTGCTGTGTTGGTAGGGTCTGCTAGAAACACTGGTAACGTTATGCAAGCGAGCAAACCAAAACAAACACTTTAGATAACTGTGAGCACGTCATAGAAACAGGTCAACAAGTTATATATGCCTTGTTGTTACTTTCTTCAGTTAGTGTATATTTCATGTGATAGCCCAATAATGCCGAACAAATGCTGTGTGCCCCGTTGCAAGGGAAACTACAAAAGTGGCCCGAAAGTACATGCTTTCAACTTTCCTGCTGATGAAGCACTGAAGCAAAAATGGATATACGCAATTCGGAGGGACAACTTTGCACCAACACGACACAGCAGGGTAAGCACATGTCGCAAGAGTGTTTGGCATCTGGAAACATGGTTTCATTCGCAAAATCATGCCAAAAATGGTTGTTTTTATTGCCCGGCTGGAAAGCAGTTCAGGCAAATGAGATTTTGGATACTATTGAAAAAGCGGGTGAGGATAATGAGAACCACGATATTACTATGAAACGATCTAATCTTTCTGGTCTGACGGGGGTGTCCCTGTCACCTGAGGAGATAATGTACGTAATTTACCATTGACCATATCTCAAACTGTTTTCTCACAGTGGTGTCACTTTACGATTTTTTAGGTGTGCGAAAAACATTATCGGAAAACTGAAGTCGCTGGGAAATGTCGACATTTGATGAAAAAACTGGACGACATCTGTCATATCCTTTAAAGGTACCAAGACTCCTGCCAGGAGTTGCACCTTCACAAATGCCAAACTGCCCAGAGAATTTGTCGGGACCAAGCTCGTCACGCAGAATGAGTTTAAATGAAAGATTGGTCGCAAAAGAACAGTCCAGTTTATCAAAAGCTTTGATGCAGAGCAGGGACGAATGCAAGGAGCAGGAAAGATACGATCGCTGCCTAACCTTGAAAGACGTAAAACACAAGGTGCAAGTCGAAAAGCCGTGGCAAGTGGTTGACAATGACACTACGATTTCACAATCGGCATATTGCAACAATCAAGCAATGCGGGTTCTTTTGCGAGAAATGCTTAAATATTGACGAGAACTTAATGCTCACTTGCTATATGCGTTCCGTCAAACTTTCATCGTTGGATAAGTTTCAGTTCTCTTTGAAAGTGAACAGTCTGCACACAATCAAAACTGTGCGAGACCTTTTAACAAACATGCAAACATCATCCTGCACAAGCTGCCTTGATAGTCAGTTCATTTTAATTTTGTAACTGGTTCTGTCGCTGTTTATTCCCTTTAAATCGGAAAACTTTAAATTTCACGGAGTGGTATGGTTCATGTATGAACAAATGCGTTTGATGACACAAAGTGTTTACAGTTATTCCTACGATTTTCTTGTATTCGCTTCTGTTTTCTACAACACTGCACCATACGCCTGCATGTTTTTGCGCACAAGTGGCAATTGTCTTCTGCCATGTTATGACACCATTCGTAAAATAACGTTGTCAAAATCAATGAGCCCTTTGACTGAACAGCATGACAGCATGTTTTTGTGTTATGTCAAAGAAAAAGTGAAAATCTTGCAGCCGAGAGACAAGACGGTTGTTCTTCCAATTGATGAAATTCACGTCCAACAGTTTTTTGATGACAAAGATGGTAGCGTTGTTGGAGCTGCTAGCAACAGCAAAGAAGCAGCGAAACCAACGTTTGCTTTCGTGGTTAGCAGCATCCTGTCTAAATACAAAGATGTAGTGCATGTCCTGCCCACTTGTACAATCAACGGCGAACAGCTGTTTGCCCTAATCCAAAGAACCATCCGGGGTCTCGAGGAAGCGGGATTCCACGTCATTTCTGACATTACGGACAACACCAATATTAACCGAAAAGCAATGTCATCCTTTGCAGTGCCCCCCAAACTGTCCTTTGTTTACCCCCATCCTTGCGATTTATCTCGTCCCTTGTTTTTCTTGTTCGATTCCGTGCACATTTTCAAGTGTATTATGAATAATTGGATAAACCAAAAGTCTGCCGGAAAGTGTATGATGTACCCTTCCTTACAAGAGAAGGTACAGTCCGACAATTGCGAAATTACCCGTTTTGAATTATCCAGCCCAGTAAGCATTGCCCAGAGTAGTTTTAATGCGCTGAAGCAATTACATCAGCTGGAATATGACTCAACTGTGAGATTTGCCCACAACCTGTCTTTGAAAAAGTTGGAACTTTCTACCTTTGAGAGGCAAAATGTGAATTTGGCTGTGCGTATATGTAACGATTTCGTCGCTCAAGCTTTGGTCGATCATGGCAGAAAACGCAGCATTTTGGATTGTCATGATACCAGCATTTACATTAAAATAATTTCCACCTGGTGGGATGTTGTGAACGTTAAAACACCAATGAAGGGCTTACATAAAATAAACCCATACCAACAGCCACTGACCAAACGCGATACGGAACCGAGACGTTTTCCAAATTTTGTTTTGAAATGGTTGTTGGCATGGGAAGAAATTCCTGGTGATTGTGGAAAATTAAGCGAAGAAACTTTCACTGCATTATGGAACACGTGCTACGGGCTCCTTTCAGTAGCAGATTATTGTTTGTCAGAGCTTGGGTTAAATTACGTGCATTTGGGAAAGTTTCAGACAGATTGCCTCGAAGCACGTTTTGGTCAATACCATCAACATCCTGGTGGAAAGTATGATATTTTCTTACGACAAGTTTTTGAAAGTGAGAAAAAACTTCGCTTGCTTTCTACTCTAAAGCTGAAACTCAGAGAAAAGGACATAACTTCGACAAATTTTGAGCTTGACTGGAATGACTTTGTTCGCGTACCAAACGATTCACCTGAGCAGCTGGTGTTGCTATGCTATTTGACGATTTTTTGAGAGTTGAAGAGTATTTACCTGTAATTATCTGTATTGCTGGGTACGTTTGCTTCGCTATAAACAAGCGGTTAAAGTGCATTTACTGTAAACTTCGAGTGATTAGTGGTGATGGTGATTTCCAGTACTTTGAAACTTCTTTTATTAATGGCATTTCACGGAGTTGTCGTTTATTTCCATCGCCAGAAATGGTTCGCATTGCTTTGATAACGTACTTGGTTATTATTAAGATTTGTGAAAGGGACGAGTATCAGAAGTGTTCTTCTCAGCGCGATTTTGCTGTTAAACTAGTGCAATCAGTTTTGGAAACCGAACATTTTCTATTATCCTTGATGGCCAAATGCGAAAACAACCATGATCCGCGTACAATAGTGGAGATGACTTGCTGGATTTGTTCAAACATTCTGTTGAACAATTATTGTTTTAAAACAAATGATCGACTTACCAGTGATAAATTATCAAGAAAGAGAAAACTGCAGACTTCAACTTGATTTGACAAGTGTATGAAATCCTTAACCTTAACGATTACTGCTTTCAACCAGCCGCAATTGAAACCACTGGCGTGTACTGAAAGTCCACCGCCCCTTTCTTGAGCGGCCTTGCAAATATACTTGTTGCTATGTCTGTTGACACCAGGGAGCGACAGTAGTTTTACCAGCGCCTGTCCCTGGCTGTGGTCAGAGGGAACGGTACCAGCATATTGGCCTGTATGCAAGTTTGATCCGATTTTACCTATTCCCAAGTACTAAACAATATTACTGCCCACCACTTGCCTTTACTTCAATGCATAACTATTTTTTTCCGAATGTTCGTGCTTTCTGTAAGTTCTGTTGTCCCGTTGTGCAGTGTTACTTCGCTCATTGGTTAACTATCTTAATCTTGACTATCGCGCAGCCAGTGATAAAGTTAGTGTTGTGATACGTCGCACTTCATTCGAAAGTGATGAGTTTTTTTAAGTGTAAGCACTCATTTCATGCTTAAGTGCAGCTATTTCACACTGAATTTTGTGGTTACATCGCTGGGGACTTTAAGAATTTGTTCATTTTTACTATGCCCGTGTACACTGTCTACCACGGTGGCCTCACATTTAACTTCAAAGCCGTGTGTTGTGGGTGCATGAAGTTTCATGATGCAGGGTTCTGAATTTACTAAACATCTTGTCAGGGATACTTAAATAGATGCAGAAAATGGTGAAAGTTAGCGAAAATTCTTAAAAATAAGTTGCAGCGAAAACGTTTGAACTCATGTTTTCACTGCATGTAGAACGACTTCTGCTGCAATCGGAAATATTGAACAAACGGCACATTGTTCTACTAGATTGTCCGCTTGGGCCAAGTGCGTAACGAGGTTAGATGGCGCCCGGGACAAGCAGCAAGTTTGGCGCTCCGATGTTCGAACGTGCGGTCTTTCGAAAGAAAATGTACTGTATTCAAGAAAGTACTTGCCACATTGTTGGAACTTTTCGGCGGTCAGGAAATTGTGCCCCCCCTTCGTGGTACCCCTGTCTTAAGCTACTCTTCGCTGTTCAAAGTGCGCACTGCGGTCGTAACATTTACACACTCATGTTTTCCTGTGTGCTGAACGTAACGATCATGACGTTCATAACCGTTCTGTCGCGGCGAGAGTACGCGCGACTTTTCACCTGTTTAATTGAGAATGAGGTTGCCAGCAACCTTGAGCACGGTTGTTCGATGCAGAATAGTAAAAAGGCCCAAATGTAGACAATAGAGGTCCAAATCTTTAGTTTTGTCAAATACGCTTGGGATTGGCTTAATATATGCGCAAGCCCGTAGCCAGGTTTTGAGGGAAAATACATTTTTGGGGGGCAAGATTTTTGTTTTTATTATGTGTTTGAAACAAATTTTTTTTGGGCACAACACAATTTGGGGGGCACTGCCCCCGTGGCTACGGGCCTGTATATGCATAAGCAACACAGGAACGAAGTTTGAAAGCGACTAAATGACATGGTGCATTGCGTAAGACAGGTTGTCGCCAATAGGAAAGTGTGGTTCCATGACCCGCCATTTCTAACTACTGTCTACGCTGCTGGTAATATGAGCTGGTGACGTATTTTTTTTATCATTCGCAGTTAGTGCCTACCGTTATTTTGTCCAGCGCGGGCGTCCAACCCCACTACCTGGAGACGCTCCTGGGAGAATAACACTGTCTACAGCGTCTGGAGGTGTCAAACAAGCAATTGCGATGGCAGCTTTGATGATGGACAAATGTTTTAATGAAAACAGTCATGGGACAGATTCAGTTGTCAGAGTGGCGACAAAGGAGCAAGAAAATGTCAACAGCATTTCCATTTAAAAAGAAACCCCGCTGCCATTTTTCTTGTAACTTTAATTTTTTTGAACAACAAAATGTAACTTGTTCAAACAAGAAGCCAACAGATTCAGAAATTTTTCTATAACACCAAGCACTTCACAGAGTCCAACTTCTCACAATTTGGACGAAAAACTTTAATACGGCAACGTTGCACTTGAGCTGAGGTGCGTAAATCATTTGTTCAACAAAACCAACTGGGCTAATGCAACAAAGTTTTTTTGTGATCTACTTACCTGTTGGTGATACCATCACAAGAATGGTGCATAATGTCAACATGATTCTAATATGCGAAGGATAAAGAGAGTGGCTGAATGCGATTTCGGTTGCACGAAACATGTGAGTTAAGCAACGAGTTGAAGAATCTACTGTGCAGTCCTGGATAAAAATCCGCCGATCGCATGAAGATCGTGAATTCTCTACCTTGGCGCGGATGAACGAAGAAATTTGTGCAACAGATCAAAACTAGGTCTATTCCTACTGTTTACCACGAAAGACATCGAATTTACAGTAAACCTCGGTTAATCCGGATCTTCGCCGAAACCGGATAAAACTGGTGGTACGAATGATTTCTTCCGTTTTTCTTCACAAAAATCTTCGGTTTATCCGGATCTTCGCTAATACCGGATAAAATCTGCTCTTTTCACATCTCGTAATCCAAATTGTTCAGTGAAGTAAGTGCACTGACTGGTCTCGAGGAAAGATTCAGCAGCTTTCAGACGCAACACATGCGTGCTCACGATCAACAACGAACATCTAGGATTATTACAACAGCGGCAGCAACTGCACGCAACATTTGACTAACCGTAGAGACGATTACTTATTGCGTCACACACGAGCATAGCTTATCACGTTGAACATTTCGCTGAAGGAACGCCGCCGCACCAGGGTTTCAGTCTATTGATTAGTGTTGGGTTTGCGTGTGAAGTGTGGAGCATTACCCCTGAGCGTGTTGTACTCGGTAAGATGTTTGGAGGGCATTACCTTCCATATAGAGTAAAAAGTATATGCATTAGTCCAAAATCCCAGATTTTTTCGCAGCCAAGTAACCTAAAACTTTAACTTAAGATTGTTCATAACTGCCTGGATATGGCGGTTAATAATCTGATGTACCATTGTAAATACATCAATAAATTCGTTTTGCTCCTGCGAAAATCTACTGTTGTGTCGGAAATGTGTTCAATTTTAAACGATTTTTACCGATATGTCAGTACCGAAATGACGTCAGGCTATAGAAACAACCATCTTCGGTTAATCCGGATCTTCGCCTAAACCGGATAAAATCGCCGGTCAAATCGAATCCG
>JGI24021J15306_10003291_pt1 | contig 18127 bp, 11 predicted proteins | sample Ectturendosymbi1_FD_15306 | JGI IMG/M metagenome (IMG submission 15306)
GGAGGCGCTTCTTTAGTCCAGTCGGTAAGGCATTCGCAAATTGGCTGTAATATCTTATCTCTCCCTGGGAATCATGATAGTTCGATTCCCGGATTTGAAGCGGAACAAGGCGGGCAAACGTTCCTCTCCAATAGTGTGTCATATTTCAGTTTTGGGGGCTTATAGCTTTTTTTGGGGGGATAAGCCCACCGTGGCGACGGGACTGGTTACCAACAGACGTCTATTTCGAAAACTGTATTACCATACCATGCCAGCTATGACATAGCCCTTTTGGATGCTCAGCAGTGATTACAACGTCTTACGTTCGACGGTATTGCTATGAACAACTTTATTCAGTACACCCATTGCCATGCTGTACAACCATTTCGATTAACGCTCTTTTTAATAAAAGCGTTAACCACAATCATATCTAAATTCTAAATAATATATCGTTTAGCCTTGCGTTAGGTTTTCAGACTAAGGTTCTTGTCTCAAATTCATCAAAATGAGAGCAACCCCTTTTTGAAACTTTTCTTGTTGCAGTAACTTTTTCTATGACTGCCAATGTTTAAAGTGTACCGTTGAACAAAGGCGACTTCACCACGTTGCCTATCGTCTGGCTCTTATTCACTCTACTTGCAGTTGAAACCTACAACCTGAGCTCAAAGTTACCCATGAAAATACCCCAACTGCACTACCCCGCTTCAAGAACGTCATTTTCCGGCACCATTACGTCATGCAGAAAAACAACAGTTGTAATGAAACTGAGAAAAGTTATCTTTGCAAAGTTCTTCACTTCAACCGCCAAAACTTAAAGTTAATAGGCCCACCTAAAGACTGGGCTACAGCTTATGGCAGTTATTGAAAATATACCACTAGACATTAGAAATGGCATGAGATGCCAACGCCAGAAATATACTTCATACCGGGGCAGTTGAGGCGAACGATCTTGCCCAAGGAGCACTACGACGAGTCACTCAGTGTCTGTGAATTGGACACACAACCTTCCAATTGAGAGGCGAACACTACCACTGGGCTATTACCGGCGCAGAAAAATCTTCTGCGTCAATGCCTAGGTGTCAGGAGATGTTATGACGTGCAGTTGGGGCGTTACTGAGAAACCAAAGATACAAGAAAAAGGATTAAGCTAGCCTTAAGTATTTAGTGATTTCATGCAAAAATTTTAGCAGATTTTGAGAAGAAGGGCAATATAAACCGAAAACAACTGGAGCCCTAACGTTTTTAGTCTGCGATCGAGTGTCATCTCTTCCCTTTGTGCAAAGGACTTTTGACTGAGATGGCTTTGTCTGGTGAGGAAGGTGTAGGGACTGGGGTACAATTGGCCCCCAAGTACGCATGCCCGTAAATAGGGGACGCAGGAAAATTTTTCGCCCCCCTTGGAAAAATGTTTTGGACGTAGTTTAAAACTATTGGACATAGTTCAAAAATGTTGGGCTCCTATCAGAAAACTATTCGCCCACCCCCAAACATTTTATCAATCCACTCACTCCAAAGCCGCATGTCGTGTTCTTTTAGGCTAGCCTACCAGTCTAGGGCTTCTAAACATGAAATTTGAAAAACCGTAAAACATTTAAAAATGGTTTTAAAATAATAACGAAAAACTATAACTTTTAAACTCCTTTAAAAAATTAATTTTTGGTTAGCGCAGTGCCGTCCCCCTTGAAGTGCCGCCTGGGCCTTCTCCCCCCCCTTGCAACGCCACTGCACTCTACTACCGCCACTTACCGGAAATACTCCGAGAAACGTAAAAAACAACCTGCTGAAAACACCAAAAATACAGAAACTGAAATATAAGCGAAGTGGCGGCCCGGTTTTTACATTTAGTTTGCCAGGGGTCAGTTTGTAACACTGTCCCCCTGTCAGTTACACCACTGCTGGTAGATTGCGGTCGACGTATTGAGCACCCCTGGTCTAGAGCATTTTGATTTCGCACCGGCAAGTGTTGCATTTGACGTAACTGTTGATTAACACGAAACATGCATTGGAGCGTTACATTCTGGAACAAGAAAGTTTTATTTCAGCACACAACCAACAAATAAACGGCTCACGACACTTTAAAAAGTGCAGCGTTGCTTCGCATTGAAATGCTTTGCACGGTAGTAAGCCTTCAATATTGAAATACATACTGTTCGACACATATCGTGTCGGGTTAATGTGACCAACCCTCTAATAAACCCAACTCTTTAAATGCCCACGCGTTCTCCACGACATTGTCAGCCCTCATTTAAATATCGCACAGTACGCTTCAGTTTCTCAGTCATGGTAACATTTTTGCAAAGCAGAAATTTTCTGGATGCAGGCGATTAAATAAAACAGGTACTTGCTAGACTGACTTAAGACGCAATCAACACATTTTCTAATATGAGGAACACTCCACGACGTAAGTCAAAATATTTCAATCCGGGTTTTCAAGCACTAATTAGCGTTACACAATATTGTTTGCGATACATCTGAATAGAGACATTTCGTGAAAAAAATAATCTTGTTCTTTCTAACCGTTTACCTGTCACATTCGCAAGCTTGCTGTCGTTTTCGATTAAACTGTTTCTGACCCAGCGTGATTTCTTGTTGCAGTGGTTTCTCTTTTGTATCTAAACCTTTCATGATTTGCCGACAGCGGCTTTGTTGCCTGGAAGTTGGGCGTTTGCGTGTGTCGTGACTTCCCTGCCACAACCTTGGCTCGACATCTTTTCTCTGTCATTAAACTGCCGTAAATGGAAGTGTAGTCATGTCCTTTGGCCTTTGCACTACTCGAATCAGCAAAACGTTCTTCATCATCGGGTAAATGATCGAAATCCAGCCAAGAATCCGTAGGAGTTGTGGCTGGGGCACTGGGCATAACGGGAGTAGTCAATTTCCTGGCAACCTGCAGAATTAACACTTCTGGGCATTTTGATCCTGCGCAGTGTCGCTATTCGGCATTCTTACCACAATCTCCATATCAAGCGAGCGCAATTAATTTAGGACTATTATGCTTGATAATCTGCTTATTTACAGAGATCTCAGTCAGGCACGTGGACAGGTTTTAGAGTTTGAAGGGGAAAAAACATCTTTAGGGGACAAGGTTTTTGTTTACATTGTATGTTTAAAGCAAATTCTTTGAGCCCAACAACATTTGGTGGAGCACAAACGTAATTTGGGCGGGAACTTCCCCCGACTGCCCACGCGGCTACGGACCTGAGCTCAACACCAATAACACAGGCCAACAAAAAAAATTTTTTGTCAAAAGGCAAAGGATGTTGAATCGTTTTTGGGTTAAATCGGGGGCGCTGAGTTTGAAAATGCACTTAGTTTTGCCGAATTGTCACTGGTTTTGGAGACATTTTTACTTTTATTTTTTCATAATTTTGCTTGAGCACGGTGCATTCTCATGCATGCGAAGCTTCTTTGATGTAATATTACTGGTTCCCATTCGACGTTTAGTGTCCATTTACTCCATACAACATATATGTATATCGATTCGTATAAAAGCAAGTCATAATGTTGATTATTCCTGAAAGTTTGATGCGATTTAGAGCACAACTATCAGCTAATAACCATAAAATTTACGACTTACTCCTATCAAAAGTTTCTCTTTNTTACGTTTATATTCCTTCTTAGAGAAGAGATATCAGTTTTAGTTCATTGTCATCCCCTGTGCGTTAAAACAACCATGAAAAGGCCTANAGGCAGCATAGCGTGGAAAACATGTATCATTCAGCTAACTGAGAAAGTAGTAGAGATGAGCTCTAAGCGAAGGCAATGCCGAAGCANTCCAGACGTATTTTGCTGCATTTGTGGTGAATATATGATGGCAAAGTACCGATTCAATGTGGGGATTTTGCCCAGAGAGCTTATAAACCCTACTTTGGCATGAAGTTAAGGGACCAAGACAAGTCTTGGGCACCCCACAAGGTGTGCAAACATTGTACAGAAACGCTGCGAATATGGACACAAGGCAAAGTCAGTTTGATGCGGTTTGGGGTTCTCATGGTATGGCGTGAGCCTGAACATCACCATGATTGTTATTTTTGCATGGTGGATGTCTGGATGGAATCAGCGAAAAACGAAAGATTGGTAATATCCTGATATTTAGTCTGCTCGACGACCCATACCACATTGCGCTGAAGTTCCAGTTTTTACTTCCTTACCTGACCTTACTGCAGATGAAATGCTACTGGAAGCGATGGATGATACTGATAGCAGCGGCAGTAGTATTAATAGCTCTTCCAGCATGGCTGCTGCAGCATCTTCGCTCTGTGCAAAACCAAAACCCTTAAGTCAAGGCCAACTGGATGACCTAGTTCGTGATCTCGACCTACCCGAGGAATCGTCTGACATTTTGGCATCGCGTCATGGTGAACATGGTATACTAGATTCGGGAACTTAAATTACATTCTACCGTGATAGGGATGATTTGTTGATTCTTTTTTTCACTATGGAAGATGACTTCGTTTATTGCAACAACATCCAAGGCCTCTTTTCAGAAATGGGTCTTCCAGAGTACAACCCAGATGAATGGAGATTGTTTATAGACAACTCCAAACGGAGTTTGAAATGTGTGTTACTTCATAATGGCAACAAGTTTGCATGTGTTTCAATCGGACATTCCGTGATTGTTAAAGAACACTATCTGAATGTGAAGATGGTTTTGTAGAAACTGCGCTACAGTGAGCACAACTGGACCATATGCGTAGACTTTAAAATGATCAATTTTTGTTAGGACAGCAAGGGGGCACACCAAACATTCATAATTGTTGACGGCACTTCAAGAGTTTCTTCAGATTTACGTTTCAAACTTGTTTTGACACAACCAGCCTCAACATCTACTGCTGAAGCACAGTGCATTTGTCTAAAACGTATAGATACCCATCGTGGGAAAACTTTGGTTTATCCTTCTTGCTAAGAAGATTTTCAGCCACCAATCGTATTGGTTCTAAGAAAAGCACTTCGTTAAGTTCTAAAATATGTACATACACTCAATCTGATCAACACAAATGCACACTGTTTGTTGCTTCTTCAAAAAGATCCGTACAAGGATGAAAAAAACATAGTTCTAGAGGCAACGACGTGTGCGTGATAGAAATCAAGACCATAAGCGCTAGCGCCAAAATAGCCTAGCTCCAAAACATCTCGGCGCCAAAACAGCTCAGCGCCACATCGTTGGCGCCAAATACTCCGTTTCCCCCATTTATGAAGTGTTGGACTATGTTAAAGTTTCATATGCGTGGGACAATAGGAAGAGGGTATTCAAAGAGCTTCAGTTTTCTGGGTTTTCACTGTTTTCGTGCAAAAATGGCTTAAATTGACTTCAAGACGTAATAAACATTGCATCGTTAACAATTTTAGTAAGGTATTTCGTGTGGTTTCCGCACATATCAAAAGAAATTAACGTTAGAATGACTTCAGTGCTATTACGGGATTTCTTTGCTGTCATACATTCGGTACTAAAATTCCGACTTTCTTCAGACTAAATGCTATTCAAAAATTGACAAAACCGTACGAGTGACTATTACTGAAGAAGAACAAAGGATGGCCTTTTGGAAAGTTCCAAAGAGTTTCAGAAACGAATATTGGAACAAAAGAGAATGAACCCAACGCAGTTTAGTGATTGTGAGAAGAATAGAAATTGGCTGAGAATGTGGGTTGAGCTTCGACACAACGTCTGTCAACACTGGCAGGCATAAGGAAAGTCTCCGGGACAGGATTCCATCTTCCCGGAATTTATCCTGCACGCTGGGTCGGCTCTCAAATCTTGGTTTGCGGTTTCCTCACTTCCTGCATGCGCCAACTCAAAAGTCCAAAGATCTGGAGAAGAGCACTAATAGTTGCGATCCCTAAGCCAGAAAAGCCATTGGGGGACCCAAAGAGCTACCGTCCCATATCTCTGCTGTGTGTCCCTTTTAAAATCCTCGAGAGACTCATCTACGCTTGTGTCGATCATCTTTCGACACGGGAGGTCGACCGTAGACCAGGTCACCCTGCTGACACAGGACATCGAGGATAGCTTTTCCGCTAAAACGACCTCACAGCAGCCTATGACACTGTATGGCATCACGGCCTCATCTGCAAGCTGCTGCGATTGCTGCCTGATAGACACATGGTCCGCATGATCATGGAGATGGTTGGCAATCGCAGCTTCACCCTTACCACTGCAAATGGCAAAAGGAGCAGGTTACAATGCCTTAAGAACGATGTCCCACAGGGATATCTCCTGGCACCCTCCTCTTCAACATCTATATCCAGGACTACCATACCGTCCTTATTTCAAGATTTGTCCTTATTTTGCAGTACCGCGTCTTGGAAAATATAACTGCCCTTATTTCTAAGAAATGTCCTTATTTGAGACTTGCATCCTTATTTTTTCTTATTTTNTGTAGCATAACAATTTTAAATAAGCAATATCTGATAGACATACAGACCATTTCTATCTCATCGTAAACATTTTGTAATCAAAGTTTTTTTGATGTCATGAAAGTAGTATAATCTTGCAGCACAGAGAAATAAAGCACTATCAGATATTGTTAGCACTGTAAGCTGTCTGCTCTGGTTAGGATTCTTAGGAAAGCTGGTTTTGTAGCGAAGGTTCAGCATTTAATTGATTCAAGAAATAAGCAAGCGAAAAAACATTTTCCGTGACGATTACAAGAAGGAAGTCGAGAATAAGACATTGCTAAAGCAACTGGCTCCTGAAGATAAATAGGCAAAGATATAATCTGACGATGGTCGTGCAAACAGAAACAATTGTTTTCTTTTTAGGCAATATGATCAGATTTTCCTCAGCCGCCCTTATTTTTGGTTCTAGATCGATGGTAGCCCTGTCTATATCTCTGACCTGCCAACCACTGTCTCCAAAAAGTATGTACTGTATATGCTGACCATCTAGCAATCATGCATGCTGATGGAGAGTGGCAGGCAGTGGAAGATGTGCTGAGCAAGAACATGGCAACCGTAAGTGAATACCTCCAGACCCAGAAGCTAAAGCTCAGCGCTACAAAAACGGTGTCGGCAGCCTTCCATCTTAACAACAAGGAAGCTAAACGTGAGCTAAAAGTCAACTATAATAACGAAATCCTACCTTTCTGCTCCGAGCCTAGATACCTCGGAGTAACGTTGGACAGGTCGTTCACGTATCGCCGACAACTTCAGTCACTTCGCAAGAAGCTGACATAACGCGTCGCGCTCTTGGGGCTGGTTGTTGGCTCCGGTTGGTGTGCTGGAGCAACAACGTTGCGAACAGACACCTTAGCCCTGGTGCATTCAACCGCAGAGTACTGCGCTCCTGTCTATAGCCGCAGTGCTTGTACCCACTTAATTGAACCCGCCATCAATGACGCCTTGCGAATTGTGACTGGATGCCTGCGTCCTACACCAGCGGACAACCTTCCAATCCTCGCAGGCATCCACCCTGTTGAGCCTTGTCGCAGTGGAGCCGCACTGTCCCTAGCATGCCGTGAAATGGAGCCTGGACATCTGCTTCACTCAGCAATGCAAATGCACCCCGTCTATAAACTTATGAGTTGTTGTCCACCGAGTGCAAATGCACGGCGCCTCAAATCGAGACACCCATTTGTACCCGCCGCACAGCAACTCATCAGTTTTTCTGACGACAACAACATACGTGCGGCGCACTAGGTGGATCACCAATGGCATGCGGAGTGGGCGGACAACCCAACAACGCGTCGCATTTTCATCCCGACACCGGCACCCACCCCCCGGTGGGTCCGTCTTAACCGCCTCCGCACTGGTGTCTTGTACAAATGTGTTTGTTTGATGGATGGCGTGTCATGCCACAAGGCATTCAGACTTTACCTGGCCTCGACCTGTTTAGGGTTTGGCGTCCTACTCCGCAGTAGTGTTGTACCAGTGTCACATGTTAGCGAATAATAGTGTTAAGTATGTCTGTAATCTTGTGGTTCTGCCTCCAACGTCGTTGCAAAAGGTTTTGCTAAGAAAGTGTCTGTAACCCTGTGGTTCAGCCAGCTCCAATCCCGTTGTACAACGTTCTGTTTTTGTCCACTGAGTTGTGCAGAGAGTGTGTGTTTGTGTTATGAAGTTCGTGTCTGGAGACAAATAAAATTTAAAAAATGAGGAATGGCCTCCTCTGCGGCCTGTGGGTGTGGCGCAGAAGAACAAACCGTCGACCATGTTGTCGTCCAATGTCCAATCCACCGACCTCCTCATGGACTGCACAGCTTGACGGTTCTGGACGACGAGACAATCGAATGGCTGCTCAACACCTGCCCCGAGATCTAGTGCCACCAAGCAGTGGTTTGAAGAATTCGCTCTAAAGATGAAGAAAAAAAGGCAGGCATAATGGAGTTTGCAAAGTCTTTAAGATAAACTTGGTTGCAATACTCTATGGCTTGCTTGTCGTCACCATAGTCTAGAGCTGGCTTTGGCTAAATTCTCTCGGCTCTGCTTCGGATCAAACAATTTTTCTGATATTCCTTTCTTTAACAGATTCAAAGCTATCTGGAATGACGTCGAAACACAGAACCCAACATACATATCCACAAACCCACAAGCCGCTGATTTCAAACAATCCACAATTTCTTTCCTTCAAAGACATGATATTCTCCAAACAGGTTAGAAATGATAACAAGAAGCTCATTTAAGCATTAACTGTCCACTGCATGACACCCACTCATATTCACTGGCGAGCACTACGTCCCGTACATCGTGCCAGATGGATGGCAATGTTTATATAATCGTACAAAATATAGCTATTCTATGAACAAAATGCAGGGAAATCTAGAAACTCCAAGATATCCCTGGCAAATTGTGAAGTTGACCTAAAAATAGTAAGCCCAAGTGGGGCACTTTGTCCATTTCAGGGCATTGTTATACACCACGCCATGACTTACTGCCCCATTGGCAACTCAAGATCCTGCACACGACGTAGAGATCTGAAAGAAAAGTGAGAGAATAAACTTGGAGAATTTGTTTCAGCATGAACAGCAGTTGTTTCACCGCTTCGACAATGACCCTCCCTTTCTCAGACTGCCCCCGGATGTATGGTACGGCAATGAAAGTTACTACAGGAGCAAGGAGCGACTGACGAAGTTGTGAATGACACTGCTGATGGAAGTTTGCAGTTGTTTTAAGATTACAGCTTAGCACTTTCTCGAGATGAAAAGGAAACTCTACTAATTCTACAGGTGGTTGAACGTAACAAAAAAGCTATACTAACACATGCAGCAAAAAAGTCTGCAGTGAAGGCACTGAGTGCTCTTGTTTAAATAATGTGATGGACAATAGACGTTTCAGTTGTCGTTTAATGGCGTATTTTGCTTAATTTTTTGTAGTTTCGTGTTAGCATCATTTGAAAATATTTCGCCATTAAGCACCCTCTTCCAGTCTCAATTTCAAACTGACACTTCTTAAGATTAGCACTCCCAAAAATGGAACGAATTGGGGATCTCATTTGGTTGCTTAAATTTCAATTTTTGTCCGTTTTTTGGGCCACCCTACTGATTACTTTCGTTTCGATAACTAATGGAGTTCAAATGTTTTCAACTGCATCAAACAACTACTCCATCTGACATTTCAGAATACCTGTTGAAGCAAATCTTACGAAAATCTTTTCTCAAGAGGTTGAAATAAACGCATCAAACTTTCACCTGCACATCTACACAACACGAAAAAAAAATTAATGAAACTTTTTGTATAATAGTCACGTCACGCAGTTATTATTAGGCAAGAAAGTCAAGGACTTGAAACAAAAGCCGGTAAAATGCGGAAAACACAGTTTGAAAACAAATCGATTGTTCTACTGCTAAAATGACAAAACTTTCAAGTACCCATTCTCGGATCCGCATGGAATCGATTGAAAAACTTGCACATCGCGGACTGCAATTTCACAACAAATTTTAAGGATACCTGAACGGGGACCGGAAAATAATATTTATGAGTTTGAAAAATTGGTTTCGGTAACTCTTAAGACTATAATGTTGTGAACATAAGATATCCATAACTTTGCTTAGCGTGGAATAAATAAACCGAACATAATTAATACATTTACGCCACACAGAATAACTCAGTATGTTTGACGTCGTATGAAAGAGCGATAAGCTTAAAAGGTCAATTTTGATCTGGTTCGATTTCAGCCATGGGTCGAACGTTGGACTTACATTATCGCGCGGAGTTAGCAAAAAATTCCCCACAATTTTCGCGTTCACTACGCAGGTAACGAAGTCGTCCACAGTGAAGAGATAACTAAGATAATCGCCGCGAACAAACAGTGACAGTTAAAATGATAGGCAGCAAAATTAATAAAACTTTTTTCAACACTTTTAAACACTGCTCAAAAAGTATGCCCGCTACAGAAAAAAAGGAGGAAGTCATAAAAATGAAAAGATAGGCGTCTACTGGACGTCAGGACTTTCTAAACCAATTCCATACACTTGTGGTTTAACGTACAAATGGCTTTTTATCATTGCAATATTTGACGAATTCAAGGCCATGCAGAACGTTTTGGGAGAGGGATCGTTCTCAAAACACTATACAATGACGTTTGGGGGCGATTGTCCTTCAAATTATCATCGGACTTTACAGCAACAATATGCACATGCATTAATTCGTAAATTGACTTCATTTCCATTGAACCTCACTTTTCTACTTTCTTTACATTTTTACTCCCTTTCGATAAATCTACTGTCTTCATTATTGAAGAATCAGACAACCATCGTGTAATTGCACTGGTAGCACGTTTTGCTACATATGCCACGTCCTGAGACTACAAAAGAATCACAAAATCCTTTACATCAGTGATTTCCAACCAGGGTGGCGCCGGGTTGAGCCAAGAGGGCCAGGGTATCAAAGGATTCCGCTAAGTCGGGCCGGCAAGCTGCAAATAGCCCTTCCTGACTGGAACCACAAAACTTTAATACATATGTATACATAATCGTGGGTTAGCTTGCAATGTGGTAATCACGAAACAAACGCGTAGTAACAACCAGTAGTGTAACCAGTGTCTGCGAGCTCAAAACGCATTGCGTTTACAAACAAATTTGCTCCATCTCTCCTTAACTGTTTTTTGAGCCTTTCAGGACATTGAGGACACCCACGTATGAGGGAGGTGTTGAAAATTCGCAGCAGAAAAATGTGATATCAATTTTGGTTCCCCCTGCTCCTTTTCCAAAAAACTTCAGATCTGAATTTGTCACCGATTGTATATCTTTTTGGCTCTGCAAAGAAGTTTGGCGGCACAAACCCTTTTCATACATTATCACCTGCCCAGGAAAAAAACTTTTGGAAACTAAATTATACGGTTAAAACATCAACCTACACCATGGCAATTAACAGAGCAATCATGACAACTTTGTTTTTGTTATACAGATTTCGCTTCCTTTGCGTTTTTTCAAAATGTGATTTTGGAAATTTGCTTCTTGCCCGGGCGGTTTAGGTGAACGCTCTTGCCCACGGAGCACTACAACGATTTACTCAGTGGCTGTGGAACAACCAACCTTCCAGTTGAGAGGCTGACACTCTACCACTGAGCTATCGCCGCCCACCATATCGCCGAGCTATCCTTTACGTTTGAAAACTAAAATCTTGGGCATTCCTTACCATATGTTTCCTTAGGGCAGAAGAGCGCCGTTTCTTGCTGGACTTCCAATCGCCATTGTCGGAGTAGATGGACGAGGTTGGTTTTTCCAGCTTTACAACACTCAAAGAAAAGTTCTCTTTCCGATTTTTGGGAAACAGAGGAACTTGTGATTTTGGCAATGAATGCGTTTCCGGCTTTCTCCTTCGCGGCGGTCGACGGTTTTCATTGGGATGAGCAGATGATGTCATTCCAGCAACGCTATCATCAAGACTGAAAGGTCCGCCGAAGTTTATGTTGGAAATCGGCTCTAATCGAATTTGTTCAGCGCCAAGATCATACTCATGGGAGAATGGTTCATTGCGGCTTGAACTTGACGATATTTTATTCCCGGCAGCTTCGATAGCACTAGCTTCAATCAAAATATCACTAAATGTCACTTCATGACGATCAACGTCATCGCTGTTGAAGCAGCCAAAGTCGTCGCCAGCCTGCTTTTGCGTTTCCTCGTTGTTTCTGCGAATCAAGTGCAAACAAATATCATTTCAATGCAAGGCTGCAGCTAAATAGTATCGTCGTTTTGTCGGTAGCCGGGTCGAAAACTGCGCTTGAGATTAGAAAATGAATATACGTAGTTTTTTCTACTTCCTAATCCAACTGAAACCGCAGAAGAGTGATGTTTCCTAATCAGAAAATAAATTTTTCGAGTGCTTTCAGATTTTTATGCGTGATCGCAGAGGTAACAATGTTTTCAGTGAAACAATAACAAGTCCTCTGATTTAAATTACATGCGCTTTGTGCCCGCTCGTCAACTTACCAGACGCGGAACTAAATTTTGCGCAGTGACAAGTTGAAACATTCTTGCGCACACTACAGAAATACAAGAAACTTTTGCATCAAAGTGGCCAGAAAATAACAACGTACCCTCGTTCGTGGGTATTTAATCTGCAGTTAAGAGACGCAGTCTCCCCTGAGCTTTTTCTCGACGCAGGAGACAAATGAATTAGACCTATTCCTGGAATAACCAACTCGGCATCACTCTCATGTTTGCTTTTCACGCTGCTGGAAGGAGCTGACTTGTGCTTTGCAACCTTTTCCTGCTTTTCAAACTCCAACGGAAAAGAGCGGTCGATAGGACAACACCTGCAACAGCAAACCACGCCTTTCCAAATCTGCGCCTGGTTTGTGCTCCAAATAAATAGGAAAATCTCACCTGTGGTCTTCTGTCAACCATTTGTCGATGCAATCGCGATGAAAAGTGTGGCCGCAAGATGGAAGCTTTCGTACGTGCTGACCTTCGACATAAGATCGCAAACACAACCTGCACTGACGGCCTGGTGCGAGAAGCCGACTACCGACGCGTACCTTGGCCAGCGGAATCTTATTGATCAGATGCTCCGGCAATCCGGCCAGGTCAACTGGAATTCTGTGCGATCCCGAAGGTCTACGCAGTCATCGCAATCATTGAACAGAGACAAATCGCGTCAACTTTCACTTCGCATACGAACCACTGCTTACCTGTCCAATTCAAGCAACAACTCGTAATCGTTTTCTGTGAGGTCTCGATTCTGGAGATCCATGGTTGCTGGATTCAAGCTCAAATCGGCGCAACCAATGTCGTTCCTGGCCGGAGCGGGACGCCACCGTTGAGACTTCTTCAACCGATACACAAACTGATGATGCATATGCTTGTGGCCGTGGTAGCATGTGTTGCAAAGAAAGTACTGACTGCACGTCACGCACTGGTAGCATTTACCCTGAAAAGAGAAAGAATCACTGACGAGCGGCGACATCAAAGTTTCCAACAACACGTTTGAACCTTGAAACAAACCTTAAGAGGAGACATCTTGCAAACATGGCATGAGACGCCAGGGTGACAATCAAATTTGTGCGCTGGATTGCGGCTCTCGAACTGAACACTGCGGACTTCCTGCTCAAGCAGTTTGCGACTGCCAAATATATTCCGACAAAACGGACAACGAATTTCTTTTTCTTCAGTTGACTGCTGTTGATGGTCGGCCCAAACTTTCATGCACTTGATGTGAACGCTGTTACCACATCCATGCCTGGAAACAAACGTATGCTATATTGTATTTAATGAAGTAACTTTTAACACAGAAACGGAGAGAATAAGTCGAAAAATTTCGAATGATAGTTCTACAATCAACACTATCACAAAATGGATAAGGTTTGGACAGATCGCATTACAACAGAAAACTTTGTCATTTGATATAACAGCACACACCAGCGATATACAGTGGACCCCGATTAATGAATCCACCTCCGTACCAAGCGTTTTTGGATTTAATAAACGGCGGATTTATAACTGGCGCCGCAAAAATTAAGAGTTAAATAAACAGCAATGTACAGAATGCTTCATTCAATCACTGCACGTTACGCTTCTCAGAAAATGCTCAGCAGGCAATTAATTTGCAAAAGACGTGCTCTCTTTCTCTACGAGAGACACTGCTAATTTCTAACAGTTCGGCGACCAAAAATGAGAAAATGGAATGAATACTGGATTTCCAAAGCGCCGTTTGGATTTACAAACAGGCGTTTTTTCAACGCTAAAATTGCGACGCAACCAGATTTGGATTTAATAAGCTGCGGATTTATTATCCGTGATTTTGTTAAGCGGAGTCAACTGTAGTGTAAAAAGCACTTTTCTTGGTCCCTCTAGTTGGTCATGTAATACAAAAAACAAAGAAATAAATTACAACACACGAAGAGACTAAAAGAAGTTATAACTTGACACAAACCTGCAATAAGTGACAGGCATGTGCTTGGCCAACAAATGGTCCTGACAAATTGGACACACATCTTCTTCTGTTAGGGGTCGTTGCTCCTGGAGTTGATGCTTTTCAGCATCTCCTTATAAAACATTTAACATATATTGTTCATTTGATCAGATTTTTGCATTTACAAAAATAAGCTCAGGATCACCACAAAAGTTGGCAAGGAATTTTCCAATTAAAAAGATTTATTGGGTTGAAAACTGATGTGGTACTCAAACAATTTACCTTCAGCTGCTTCACTGGACAGATTTTTTAATGGTAATTTTGTTTTCACTGGTCCTTTCAGCAATTCATTTATTTCACGCTGCACCAAGCCCAGCTGGTAAGACACTGAAAAACATGATTTACCAACTTCTAGAAATCTGATGCAATTTTTTTAGTTTAACAAATTCATTAACAATAAACACATGCGAATATATTGTAAACCACAAGGTATGTACTATATATTCCTATCATTCATTCATCTTTACAACAACCCTTTCAAGAGATATACATCCCATTTTGAACACAAAAGAGTAAAGTGCAAATATGTATACATATGAAATGTTTCAGACAAGTTATCAAAAGTTTGCAGAGATAAAAAAGAACATTCATATGATTGTTTCTTCAAACACATGTACTAGCTGTGTAATGACATAAGGCTTTAAAAAGGAAACTGGGTTAGTTACATAACTATAAAAATTTCAGAGGTTAAGAAAGAACAAAGTCCAACATCAAAGTGTAAGCAATTCACTGGAGTACACAGACTAAAATATCATCCACTACAACCAGGAAAAACACACTGTAATCCTTTACATACACCACTTCTTCATATATCTTTTTTCTGAGAACCAGCTTATGCCCACCATTTTTTTGTAAAATAATGAACAGAGCTGTTTTTTCGTACTGTAAAAAACATTGAAACTTCAATACATGCAAAGAAATAGGGAATTAGGTAACAAATGTGCATGCAGAAAAGCTTATGTGCTTTGATTTGGTTGACCATAACTTTGATGCTAATGAAAAAGAAAGTAAGCATGACTTCTATACAAGCTACTTAACTACCAATAAGGTATTAACAAAAGTAACTTCACAAGTACAGTACTTACACTCATCAAATCTGTTAAGCTTGAAACGCTTCAGCAGAACCCAGCAAATATGTTTGCACAAACTCTTTTCTTGTCTGAAATTAGTACAGCTGCACTCATGTGGATCTCCAAGTCTTACCTATGTAGCAAAGAATGAAAGCTTAACACTTTTTTAAGGATTTATCAAATTATTGGTACCACTGATAAATACAGTTAAATTTGGAAAATGGCCTGCATTACTACAAAAGCCTTAGCCTCTGCACAATGCTTGGCGTTTTTCTTGCTAATTGACTTGGTAATCATCTGATTTATTCGCACCTTTCTACTGTGTTGTTCTTCCTACAGCTTATAAAAGCATGTGACAAGTTTGCTGTCGCTCACCACTCTTCATCATTGTGATGATGGCAAAAAGTATTACCAAAACATTTGGATCCAGTCTTACGGTCTACTGCAGTGTTTCTCAAACTACGGCTTGTGACCCCAAGTATGGTCACCTGAATATTTTTGAGTTGCTTGCTTTTCTCAAATAAAAAGTAAACATTTCATTGTGTCAGTGGTAACACAAGCCACATGCATGTACTGTAGTTTATGAAGTCAACATAACATAACTTGTGCACATTCTTCCAGATATGGCATCACTCACTTTTGCTTTATGACATCATAATTTGATAAGCTATTCATGTTTCTGATGCTCAGAGTTTGTGCAATACACAGCATGTCAGACTCGTGAAAGCAACAGACTAGATTGGTGCTAGCTTGTATTTTGTAAGGTAATGATAGTACAATCATACTAGTCTTCTGCTATTTTGCAAAGCCCTGCAGTTGGACACTAAATGTGAAGATATTTTCCAATGCTTTGACAATTTCTTTAGTGAACATTTAATTCCTTGGGAAAATGCGCTAGGATTTGCAGCAATGGTGCAGCAGCATAACTGGGAAAGAATCATGAATAATATACCTAGACCATGGCAAAGAACCCAAGGCAAAATGAATGCATTATTTTCTCAACAGAGAAGAATTAGCCAAAAAGAATTTATCAGAGGAGCTGCATGATACACTAATTTCTGTTATAAAATGTGTTAACTGTATTAAAGCAAGGCCGCTTAACCAGTAGTTGTTTTTTCTGTGTGTGATGAGATGGATGCTGATCACTCAGGATTGTTACTTCATACTAAAGTGTGATGGCTTTCACATGGTCATGTCATGAAGTATGTTTATGAGCAAAAAAGGAAATATTTTCTTTGTGAATAAATGGAAACATGTGTTCTCAGCTGAAAAGTTTAGTCACAAAGATATTATTGGAAATGTTGTTTATTTTGCTGATATACTTGGCTTTCCAAACTGTATGAATCAGTCTATGTAAAGTTCTGGTGTTATAGTCATTGATCACACTATAAAAGCCATCACTTACCACAAAATAACTTGCGGAAAAGTTATGTAAATCAAAGATGAGTGTGACATATTCACTGAACTTTAAAAAATATATTGCTAAAAAAAAATCCAGTAAGACAGTTGACATCAAAGAAGCCAAAACTAAGCACATTAAACAGTTTATCAAAACGTTTGAGCAATATTACAGTGATGCTCCAATTTTTACCAAAAATTATTAGATATAATCAATCCATTTGCAGTCACAAGTCTACCTAACATACCTTTCCATGTTGCGGAAGAATTTTTGGAATGATAGCTGAAGCAGAAAATGGCACACTACTTTTGTGTCATTAAAAAAAATATAAACAATACCCAAATGTTCCAGCAAATATATATACACTTTTGGGTTTCTATGTATTCAACTTATTTGACTTTATCCAATTATGTCATTAAACAGCTAATTCCATATGTGACCACTTGGTTTTGCAAATCAGGATGAGTAGTATACTAATATGAAGTATCACAATTGAATGGATGTTGAACATGGCATGTAATCATGGGCGGCTCGTCTAGAGGGGCTGCAGCACTCCCTGAAAAATGTAAGGTAAAAAATTCTGCCAAACGGCCAAACTCGCCTTAAGTTTGGATTTTGTTACAAAAATTTCACAACACAATCATTTTCAGTACTTCCGACACCATTTTTGCTCAACATTTCCCAGGAATCCAACAAAACCAATGTTTCGCTGTTTTCCAACGACGCCGCTTATACGATGACGTTTTCAGCACACTTGCCAATGGATTTGGCGATTTCGGGGCTGTCTTCAGCACAGCCCTAAAGGAAAGAAACCAAACATTTGGCTACAAAAAACATGGTGGTATATCTGCCTATCGCAAAGCGTTTTCGATATTTTGACGATGAATTTTTAAAGAAAAAATGGAGGAAATATGATCTTGACTGTTTTTTACTACCTGAATTTCTTGGATATTGCATTTTATAATCAAGTTTAACAAGGCTTTTACTAGTACTTTGGCGATATTGGCGGCATTGGATTCAAATCTGGTCGCCAATCTCAGGCTGTGAAAATACAGCCCTTCCTTTATCTGCAGCCAGCCATAGCGACTGAATGAGCTGTCTATGAGGGTTGGAGTTTGAAAATGGAAGGCATAGATTATTCAGTGAAGTATTTACAGGATATAAAATTTGACCAACTGAGTTTCAGTGAGAAGGTAGAAATAAAAAGGAAAGGTCGGTTAACACCGCCACTGTTTGTTGAGCAAGCCAGTTCAAGCAATGGCAGAAGCTATACCCGACAATTTAATATTGCTATGTATGATAAACATGAGTGGCTTTGCGGATGCCAATATTA
>JGI24021J15306_10003295_pt1 | contig 18118 bp, 13 predicted proteins | sample Ectturendosymbi1_FD_15306 | JGI IMG/M metagenome (IMG submission 15306)
TAATTTGTGGTTTCGTTGAAAACCATGACAATCCAATGCTTCTTTCTTTACAGATCATGGCAATGCTTACTTGAAAAGAAATGCCCTGCTTTGTAATTTGCAGATAGCCTACTGTGTAAATTGTCGTAATACTAATATACCTGGCTATTGCTGCCAACGAAGCGTTTTTTGTGATTGTTACCGTAACACGGAATTGCATTGCATTGTCAGCAATGTTCCCTCTAAGGTGCGCAAATACTCATGACTACCAGAACTGTTGCGAAGTGAAATCTCATTCTCGCGCACTTGCAACATTCCAAACCAATGGAAAAGCACTCAGACAAGAAGCTATTTGAATGAAATGTGTATTTTGTTCGTATGTTGATAAGAGTGTATTTATTGTATAATTCCCAAATTTGTAAATCATTGAAAACTTCACTTACTCAGCCCTAAAATAATCATGCTCGCTCACTAAAATAAATATTTGCTCGGTGTAAAATTATTTTAGAAGGGAACACTGATCATCAGCAATTTAAAAATGATAAACAGAATGTCGATGATGACCCCCCTGGAAAAAGTTCTGCGGACGCCAACGCATGATCGTGCTTTCTCGCTTTCGTTTTTTCGTTACTTCCGTGCTTTCACTCATTACAAATTGTTTTTTCTTTCTGTTCTCTTACTTTCGGTTGCAAAAAGAACAGAATCAACCCGCTTCTTATTATTTCATCAAAATTACCGGCAATGACAAATGTTGTACACAAATTACTATGGGTGTTGCAGACAATTCCAAACGACAATTAAAACTATAAGGTTCCTCATTTGAAGAGTACTAATCTAAACCGGATCCAAGTGACTACGCTTACTTGCTGCAACATACAAGTCAAACAGCCCTACTGCACTATGCTGGCTACTGCCACCGGTGATTGTGATGTAACAAACGTAACCTACAGAGAGAATAAGTGTTATGTCGTCATGTGAACCTGTTTATCTCGAGTCCTCGATGTACCTGCGCCGATACCCGTGGCTACGTCAGATCGCTGTTATGTGCCACATTACTTGTTGGTTCCGTAGCGGTGCAGTGTTAACGTTTGACCAGTTTTATCAATCAAGCTTCTTCTAAACCAAGCTTAGACTTGTTTCCTCGGAAATGAGCATATGCGAAACTTTGATTTACACAATATGGTCCTCATGAAGCATTGGGTTCATTGCAAAACGATGTCGCATCCCCCCCACCAAATTAGCCTGCGTCCGCTACTGTGTGTACAACACCCTGAAAACGTGTGGGCTACTAGCAGTATTGCTGTATTCTGCTTTTGGGATCTGACAATCGCAATAATCGAGCAGTTTCCTTAGCTTGAATAAATGTATTTGCAAACGGTAGCCTACATCGTGTAAAGACACAGTTATTCTTTTTGCGATTTTGCAGTTTGCTGTAACGCATCAGAAAATCGCAGTTAAACAATATAGTAGAGGTCTCCACGGATGGGGCTATCCGAATTTTGGAAAAGGATTTTACAGATTTTTCCGTTTCGGATCGCATATAGATATCGATTTGTAGATTTGGATCGGATTCAGATTGGATCATTATGACTTTCTGAAATTGTGGCATTTTTAACTGCGTGTTAGTTTAACATTTTTCCGTAGCTAAACTTGTTTTTAATTTGTTGCAGCCTGAACTGCAATATTCCACGGAATGCAACATATGTGAATTATGATTTCGATATTGGACCGGATCGAGTTTGGAAAAATTTTTCGATTCAGTAAAGGATTGGGTACAGGAAAACTACTTCGGATGTGGTTCTTGAAAATGCGTACCGTACAACTCTGCAACATACGGAGCAGCAAGGAATCTGTCGGATGTGTTCATAAAACCGACATGTACGATAGATTTGTCAAATTCAATATTATATCGGACATATGCATGTCCGCTCAAGTAACGTTTAGATTCTTTAGAATGAATTTGCTGCAAATCATCTATCACATTAAAAAAAGCCATTTCGCAATCAGGATCTACCTTCATTCCTAATAACCTTTGTTCCATACAATGTTTTAAATTAAATCCTCTTAGAACAACATTTATTAGGACTGATGCTCCCGCTTTTAAAGCGAAATCGATTTTTGATTGCCATGTATCTGCTGATAGATTAGACAGTGGCATCGGACCAGCGATCCCTCTAAGATAATTTTACACTGAGCAAATGTTTGTTGTAGTGAGCATGCATTGCGCAATCATGTAGTCGCACAACCAGTGAAGCGTTTCAAGCGTTTGAAAGGGATATGCGATATGTATGCGATATTAAATTTGGAAAATTGCAAGTGCGCGAGAATGCGATTTCACTGCGCATTTGGTCTGGTGGTGCAACTGCGCAGTTGCGCACCTTAGAGGGAGCGCTGCAGCCGACTCACAAGGCTGTCGCTGGAGAGTACACGAATGCTGCTCCACATCGTTTCAGAATAGCAAAGGCAGGTCACGTAGTTATTTTCCGAAAAAAGTCGAAGTGTATCTGTAGCAGTGACTTTGGTGATTAATTAACTCTTTATTGTTGCAACTATCGTGTTGCTTTTTCTTAAAAGCAATTTATAATGAACAGACTTTGAACTGCAATCGAATGAACTGAGGGACCGACGTTTTGCAAACTGCAACTACATAAAGTTCGATGAGGCTGCAGTGAATATAGCACTTTGTGCCATACTTCTTCCGAAATTTAGATGTAGATGTGTTATGTCCTAGTGTAAAAGTGTGAGGAAATATTTACCAAAACGATAAGCATCTTTTCGTTGCTCCTTTATTTTGAACAAAATTGGTTATTTAACTTCTGACTTTAATCTCAATTTCGATAAAGCTGTTATCTATATAATGTGGCCGGGCAAATTAAATGCGAAAAAATTGCAAAAACACTAACACACGATTTTAATATTTTTGATATTTTTTCATGTTTACAAGATTTTTTTGCGTATAGAATTACAGACAAAATTTCCGGAAAATAANGCGGTGTGAAATAGAACGCGACTGTATAATTAAGATTAATAAAAAAAAATTTTAACGAAAAATGAAAGGCTAACAAAAAATTAAGGCACATTTTGAACAGACCCCCTGTCTAGGTCAGTGAAGTGCATATTTCGTGAAAGGAAGGTTATTGATACAAGCGAGGTGAGCGCGCGCCCGGTAGGCTAGGCTCGATTTCTGATTTGATCATACCGAAGAATTGAATTACGGTACTTGCAGCCTATTCAGCTTCAGCTTCGTGCTCCGTGCTGCAGTACTGGGTGGGTGTAAGGAAAGGGTTAAGGCGCGGTTTTGCCGTTGACTTCCATTTTTTCTTAACGGAAGTAGCTTCACGTGGCCCCCTCGCTAAGCAGAGATAGGCGCCGCGGACCACTCGTGACACTCCAGTTGGGGTATAATAAAAACGAAATAAGGTTATTGTCTTCTACAAGAGCTATGTCTGCTCAATACCTATCCACTTACAAGATTTCCATGCTCTTTTCTCCCAACAGAGTATATCGCTGACATTGAAAACAAAAATTGTTGCTTTAAGCTGGTACGTTCGTAAGCGTCCAGCAACTAATGCATTCGACAATGCTGTGTTTGCAGTAAATGCAAAATAACCGTCTTGCTGCAAACGAAATCGTTGACCTTATGCATTTCATCACCTTTGTTGTGATTGTTTCTGCAGCCATGCAATAATGTGCCTGAAAGGTGTCTGCCAAAACTGTAAGTCTACGCAGAGGCGAATTTTCATTTTCGGGGCTCTAGGCTATTTTAAATTGGGGGCCCTTCTAGAAGGTTCGCGACGACTGATGTCATACAAATTAGCACTACCCGTGCTCGTTACATTCACTGAACAAGTTGTTCCCCTTTATAAACCTATTACCTTATTCTGAATTACCTCGACATCAGGAACAGAAACAGTCATAATGAAGCTAACGAAAAAGCCACCGGTGAAGTTATCTGGCAACACTCCCGTTACATATTTATTGAGTTCCCTGTGCAATTGCACGGTTTGCAAGTGTCAAGAGTTCGCTCTAAATCAGGGATCGGGAACTTATGGCTCGCGAGTCAGATGTGGCTCTTTTGATGACGGCATCTGACTCGCTTGATATTTTGTTAACACGATTGATACGAATGAAACTTTTTCTGTAATTTTCCATCTACCAGACTGCAAAGCCATCAGCAACACCACGCAGCACTAGAAGTCGCATTAACAGTAAGAAGCATGTTATTAAAGAGAAAACTCAGACATTTACCATTGTTTATAATTGTTGGTTTTGCTTAAAAATGCATGCGTTAGTTAGAAAGTTAGTTGGATTAAGTGTTGAAAAATATTATATGGCTCTCACTGAAATACAATTTAAATATGCAGGTTTCATGGCCGAAAAAGGTTCCCGACCCCTGCTCTAAATAAAGCACCTGTACTTCTTACGACTCCTAACAGCCTGTTACTGTACATAGTCGGCGATCGACGGGACTTTTGTCTGCAAAATCGCTGAAAATTTGTTATACTTTATCTTTCTAGATAAAGCGTCTTTTAAGCATGCAGAATAGCAAGACTTTGCAGCATGACGAAAGTACCTCACTGGCCTCGTGTAAGCTGAAAAAGCATTCAGACGTTTTGTTCCAAAAATACGTAACAATAACCAAGTCTAAACGCCACAAAAAGAGAATGCTCATCGTCATTCACTTCAATCCTTTGCGCTCATTCTTCTATATCAGGGGTCACCAAACTACGGCCAGCAGGCCAAATCCGGCCCGTGAAGCTATTTATCCGGCCTGCGAAACCATTCTCCAAACTGCGGAGCGCGGGCCAAATTTGGTCTGCGAATATATTTTGTAAATAATGAAAAATTAATTGACGAAAAACTTTTTGATTTGGTAGAATGTATATCCCGAAACAATCACATTAAGTGAGATGTCCGACCCTCGCAATGCTGTGTAATATCTTATGTGACCCCAAGATGANAAAGTTTGGAAACCCCTGTTCTATACAGATCTTTTGTTAGCGGCACAGTAAAAAATGTGCTGTGAACCAAAACAAAACAAAAATACANTTGCTTACAAAAATACGGGAAATCGTCTTACTCCCGAAATTTTGGGGCCCCCCAAAATCNGCGGCCCTAGGCTTAAGCCTTTTCAGCCTAATGGTAAATCCGCGCCTGAGTCTACGACAATCAACTAGACAATGAGCCTGTTGCGAAGAGGTGCCAGAAGGAAACATCTGTTGGCGATAATTTCAAAGTGGGAAATAATCGCAAAAGCGCAAAACATTTAGCGAATTTAAGCGTGTTACCGTTATTATTTTCAATAAAAAATTATGCCCTATAACTGCCGACAGCAAAAGTGTAATCTCGAGAATCTCCATAAAATCAATTATTAGTGTCAGCTTGAACTGTTTCATATACTTACGTCTATGGCTTATTCCTAAGCAATTGAAATTCAAACAAAACTTTCTTGCTTTTCATGAAGGTTTTATCCAGGAAGTTTGGTAAACCATTACAGCTCGCAATTGTCTACTCAATCTTTGTCGCTTTAACAAAAAACTTCAATTATTTGAACCACTTTGCATGAGAATGAAAGCAACAAGTGAATCGCCATTTCAAATTCACTAGTTGTCTAATAGCGAGTTGCCTACGTTTGTGACCGGCACACGTATGATAAGTCGTTCTTCTTGCTGTTTTTTTTCTAAAATTTTTTCTAAAATTCAGATAAAAGAATTCAACGCAATTGGCCATAGAGTGACAGGGAAATCGTGTCCAGCGACGTCAAAAGCAATAGCCCAGGATTTGCAGTAAATGGGCCTTGCACTGCGAAAATCCAAGCAAACAAAAGAAATGTCCCCGGAAGACCTGAAAATGTTTTTTGTACGCCAAATTACAAAATAATCCCATGAAAGTTAATGCGAATGGCCTCCTTAAGACCATGAAGGAAAAACGTCACAATGCTGGTAAACCAGGTCCAGATTAAGGACTTTATTTTAGGGCGAACGAGATAAAACGTTTTCAAACTTTTCATTCGACCAATCTTGCAAACATTGCGTTCGCTTCATTTCTCCAATTAGCATTGCATTTTCTCTCTTTGAAGTTATTTTCGAGTCTATTATAAAACAGTTAGAAACTTTCCACAGACGGCTTTTTGTCATTTCATAAGCCTGTGAGTTTTGTACATGCACGTCGTAGAATGCCTAGCCGAATGGCAATTTTCTATTATCACTTCTCACTTGCAGCTGTGCAGTCTGTCAGTGAATAATTTTCAGATGTGGGCTTTTATGTATTGCTCTGTAGTTTGTAGTAATGTGGGCAGCAATTTTCCTCAAAAACACATGGTCATTTTATTCACTGCACCACACGAGCTGTTGAATTAATCGACCGTCATTGCTAGTAACATTTTTGCTGTTAGAAGTTTTTTCGCTATATAAACCATAGTCCGCAAAGGATGAACTTAGTTCATGCTATGATTAGTGCCACGTTGAAAGTTATACAGTCTCAGGCACGAAGTTTTGTTCTGGGCAAAAGTGGGCTATGACCGAAAAGGCAGAAATTATAATGACATCAGAAGAATGTAAGGAGATGGCAGGAGTTTTGTAAGAACTTTCACAAACATATTGAGCTTTAAAACTTTTCTCTGCCACGGAAACAAAAATGTCTACTGACATGTTACAAATATAGGTAAAAATGTCATCAAATATATATTAAAATATTTTTGAAGTTGCATACAGAGAAACAACAAGGCAAAGCTTTGGCGTCTTTTAGCTGGTATTTTCCAAACTATTCGATATATTCTTGTACCTGAATAGTTCTTTCAAAATGGCATCATCCTCAAAAAGTTGGTCTTACAAAGCATTGGCGAGTTTTGACTGTATCACCATTACTGCAGAAAAACAATCATCGACTATATTAAAACGTGCTTTTGCGGGTCTCAGAAAACTTTGTAAAACTCCTTCCATCTTTTAAACAAACGCTTGTGACACTACACTTGAAAGTACGGTATTACCTCAAGGCGTCATTTTAAAGGTAAAACGCCGGATCTGCAAAAACTCTGTCGTTTACTAATCAAGAGCCAAAAACTCAAATTTTTTCTATACCAAATGGTTTGTAGTAATTTAAAAGTGCATAAAATACAAGCATAAACATTCAGTATCAATTTCTATTTGAATAAGAGTTGATGATGCCTACTTAGTAGGCGAAATATATATTCTGTAAGATCTTAGTGTCTGAATCCTTGCTGAGAAAGAATTCCTTTCGATAGACAGTGTATCAATTTGCGATAACATTTTTTCGTACTTACAAAACGACTGGCTTGCTGTCATTTTCACAGGTTTCAAAACTAAGCGTTAGTCAATATTCTTTTTCCTGAGGTGTTCACCATTACAACTAAATTTTTCAAGTAAGTTTTCAGTGGACTAGGATTATCTGGAGTGCTGAGACATTTCGCAAAAAGTGTTGCTCAGTCGTGAGAAGACTGTGAGTAAACTGATAGGATCGCAAAGTTACTAAATTTTTGTGCTTCAATCTAACAGCATTTTTAACATAAACGGGCACTTTGGCCTCGGTTGAACCGTGTCCACATTGCTAAAGTTGCCTAAGGTCTGCAGTATAAGATACCGCGTTTAGTGATCATCACGAACTGCTTTCGTTCGCGACTCGAGTATCTCGCATCCTTACAAAGGATGGGATTAAGCGATGGTTAATGGAATGGCCGCGCTGGACTTTCTCCTGACTTGAAAACCCGACGTGATGGGACGACGGCTCGCGATACAATGTCGAGTAAGATCTTCAGCACAGACAAAAAATCTAATATTTGCCTCGAGATCCTAAGAAAAGCCTGCATAGGGTTCACATGCCACGTAACTCAGATGTCCAAATTTGACGGCGTAGTTTTCTGCATTTTATTTGAATTTTGCGGATGACGCAGATCGAACAGAAATGTTCCAATCGTCCAGAAATCTTTGGCAAGACGTGGTGTACTGTTATGCAGATGAGCCACCCTTTCGGTGAGAGGATCTCTTTCTTAAATGATGGTTTCCATATTATTTCATTTGCAGAAAATGTGAAACCTGTAACCCAACGATCTTTACACCCAGAGATTTTTAATGTTGAGGAAGCACTACACCATCTGGAATCACTAAACTGAATGAGGAAATCGCATTCAAATGCATAGATCCTTCCGTTTCGCCAAAATGATTCTTGAAGTTGCCTTACGTAATTTTTTCCATTTTTTCATTAGCTATTTTATAAAACCAAATTTTCACAGCTTGACTGATATATTTGTGTTAACAATATGAAGTTAATATACTTCCCCCGTGAACACAAATAGTACGCACTTGTTAAAGTGCAGTCCATAAAATAAATGAAAATAATGCAACAACCAATTTTAAACTTGAAATGTTTCACAACTAAAATTACGACCCGACAACCACAATTTTCAGTTTGTGACTACAATTTAGCCCCTGTCATTACTGTAAAAGCGCTTTTAAGTGTTGACAAGGAATTCCAGTCATCCCTTTCATATATTACATTTTCCGACGTGTACAGTAAAAGTTACCAGTTTTGTGTGATGCATTGTGGAGATGACAGTTATACACGAATTCTTTCAATATTGAAATATACAATTTCATTACAATCTTAAAGAATGGAAAAAAAGTTATCATTTACCCTGCTTCGCTCCGATGGTTTTCGTAAGCTACATGCCCTACTTACTGTAGATTAGTATCTAAACAAAGAATTACTTACAACAAATGCCATCTCGCTGTAGGGCACAGTTTGCCACAGAAGAAGTCAATGCACAAAATTTCACCAAAATTATTTTATTCTTCACTAAGTTTACAAGAGTTTTCATTGACTCACGTACGTTGGCGTCAAGTAATAAAACCTCGTGCATGCTGTGATGGGTGCCAACTTTGAAAATTCATGCAAGAGAATAGTAGAGATTTGTTCGAATTTTGTTCTTGCAGGCAATGTATTATCACGTTCAGCAATATAATAAGACAAAGATGGATAGGAGCATATTTTCTAAGAAAAGGCCGCGTTTTAATATGCAATTGGAATATGCGATGTGCACCTGATGCAATTCAAGCACATGGCATTTTTTTACTAAAATCTGCACAGGCAATTTTGGAAATGAAGTTAGTTTCATTTCTATAGATATTGCTCATAATTGCTTATCTCAGGGAACAATTCTGTATTAAAATCATGCTCTTTGGCACAGGCCCGTAGCCAGGTTTAAAGGTTTTGGGGAGCAAAATACATTTTTTGGGGGCAAGATTTTTCTTTTTATCATATGTTTAAAACAAATTTTTCTGGGCACAACAAAGTTGGGAAAAATAAAAAAAATTTGGGGGACACTGCCCAATGCCCCTCCGTAGCTACGGGCCTGCTTCAGCAACATATTTCGATTTCGAAATACTTCTAACTATTGTCTGAACACGAACAACATCTCTTTTCAACATGACCGTAAACTTAGTGTTTTCGGATGTGTTTGCTTATTTTGCCATGGTCACTTCGTCATCAAACTGACAACGAATAGAGCCACCTTCTAAAAGTAAATGCTACCTGAGTGTGCTTTTAAGGGTAAGTTTGTTCAATCGTTATATTAGTGTGCTACAACCTTTCAGTGTGCAAACGTAGTGTATTGTACCTCAAACTTTACGCGCTTTACTCTCTCTTTGAGCTGAAAAACCCGAGCAGCGTCTCAATGATGAGTTACAAAGCTGCACAAGCCCAAAATGCTACTGTAGCTGTTTCGTTGTACTGGCTTTTTTGTCGTGCGCAGGTGAGAGGTTTTGTCATAGTTTTATGCAGAAATGAAAATACACAGCAATCTCATGTAATATTTGTTTGGTATGGCAGGTTTTATGAAACAAACAGAAGACATTTTCGACACCACATGCTTCATCCTTAAACTTTTGTAGTAATGGTGGTTTGGGTGCTTTGAGTGAAAAATATAATCGAAAGTATAGTAGGATTCCTTACATTTTAAAAGGAAGAAGTTAGACCGTAGATTGTTTCTGGTGACACTAGCACAGTTTCAGTTTTTGATTCTGAAACTCCCGCAAGGAACAGTGAATTTTAAATACAGTAGAAATAATTTATTTGCAGCACTTTGATATTTAAAAGCACCTCTTTTCTATAAGGTCAACTGTAGCAAAATTCGAAGAAGAAATCTTGACAAAGAGAAGTTCGGTAGGTAGCAAATAAAATTAACCGTAAAATATTAATAAAAGTTCAGCATTGAAACATAACTTGTATGCTTTCAAAGCAACACTTGTCTCTGAAAGTGTATTACCGCAGTTTGCAAGCATAAAGTAAATTTTTGTAAACTCTTAAGAACTTAAAATGTCAACATCCATGCTAACCTTACTTAAGAATCAATGGTCGACTGCGGAAAGCTTAGCTGACTATGTGCTTTATTACGACGCCACTTCCAAATCATAGACCAGCGCTCTTCAACCAGTGTGCACGGTGCACCCTAGGATGCACCAAAATATGCGTGGAGTGTACCACTACAAGGGGTTCACAAGGGTGCATCACAGACATGTCACACTAAACAGATTATGTCCTCGATTTTGTAGTGCGTTTTATGTAATATTGTAGTGTAATAGTCTCTTTGCAGGATGATTGTCATGTCGCTTTTCATCTCGGTTTACCTTTTAAATAAATAGGGTGCATGAGTTCGTTAAAACATCTTTAAGGGTGCACCATAACAAAAAAGGTTGAAGAGCACTGTAGACAATTCTTCAGAACTGTGAGACAGAATTCATTGATTTTGGTCGATGCACCAAAATCTAGTTACTCGAGATACCAATGCAAAAGTGCATAAGTTCACGAAGTTTCCAACAAATAAATAAGTCGATATTGGTGGCAACACAACCACAGAAGATCTGCGCGTAAAGGATTGCGCTTAAAAATAAAACGGATGCCATTTTCTTTTGCAAGGGAAACAGAGGCTTGCGTGACAAGGAAGCTACGTTTGCACAGTGTGTTTTATTAACATGGCTGTCGTAACACTTAATCTTATCATTGTGCATCCTTGTAGATTCAATCAACCGGAAGAGATTTTAAAGGTTTCTTTAGGTTATCTCGAAGGTTTGTTAACCAATTAATCACCCACAACTGACGTAAAAGCACTCCACGCTACAACGACTGATTGAAGCAGCTTCCAACGTGATTCAGATAATACACACTAACACAGTGTTTGTTCATCAGTCAGTTTGCTTGGGCTTCCCACGGCAAACACAACTGGTTTTAAGCTGACGAAAGAGCGTTCACCAGTGGGCGCTGTTGCATCCAGTCATCAGTTCCCGTGACAAGAGCATACTTTGTACAGTTCTGATCGACAACGCTTTCTGCGCAGCACGAGCTTTGCGCTTTCCAGACGAGGATTTCGGATCGTGAGAAACGGAGCACGTTTCAGCGGCAGTGCCATCTGAGGAAGTTTGAAGCTCGGTGTATCAAGAGATATCAGCTTCTGTTGTAGATGTTCGACATGGAATTATTTCGAACGATCAAAAGCGTGACGTGACAAGCTGTTGGAGTCGCCAGACGCCGTTTTGTTTGCTCGGCGTCTTAGCCTTTGCATCGTCACGCGAATAGTCGACAAACAAAGTCAACAAGCACTCGGGTATTCCATTCTCAGAGCCACAAGCCTTTTTCGACGCANGGAGGAGCAAGTCCACAAGGCGCAAGATCTCGAAAGTTTTTCTTCACTTTTAAGGATCTGTCAGCTTCAAACACAAGCAGTTATGTAAGAAAAGAGCGGCCGTGATGTACAGAATCTTTAACAGGTTGAGGATAATGCAGAACCTGTTAATACCTACGCCTAATTTTGTGGTCTTCGTGACATTGCTGATGGCTGCAAGCGGGTGCGGCCCAGGGCCAAGGTTTGGAGCTGATCGACCATCACTTCATCTCACAGCCCCTCTGCTCAGGGATGAACGCCGGCCTGACCTTTCGGAGGAAAGTGTCGGTGCTAGCGGCCCGCGGGAAGGGCCAATTTATCGGGGTACGGCCCGATTTAAAAAACTGGTGAGAAACTACAACCCGGACGTGGATTTCAAGAACGCTGACAGGAACCCGAACGTTCGAATCATGAGCAAGGTATGGTTTGATAAGGTGCATAGTTGAATTTTGCTTGCTACAAAATAAGTGACCATTTCACCAGATTGACATCCTCAAGGTCATATTTTGTGTTTGGTGCTTTGCAGAAAATGAGGATTTTATGTCTTTAGTACACCTGCAGTACAAAATCGAAGAGTAAGGTTTTACGCATTTTTTCCGTGTGCGATAAAACATTCCATTAATTGGAAGGTGAAAATATTGCGATGAAACTAGGTGCAAAAGACTGACATTGGCAAGGAATTGAGCCAAGCCATTTTTCTTATCCCCAAGAGGTAAAACCACCAATTTCTTTTTACATGCTACGAAAACAGAACAAATATGGGCGCTACGGAAGCGCTCACTGAAGGGCGTAGTATATTTAATAAAGCTACCAGTTTTTTCCGTGCATTTTCTCATACGTCCCGGATGCCATGATATTGTACCGACATCCGACCGAACTTCTGCGCATATGTACGGAACTAACGCACAACGCCGCAATTCCCCGCCCACACTCACGTCCCAACGTTTCTGCGGTATGTGGTCTCTTCGCTCGCGTTTGCAATTGTGACGTGCAACGTGCTTGGTCCTTTATTGTTCGCCGCTGTTTCAAGTGCTGGGTTAATATTTAAGCTCGCCGAACTTTTACGATGCGGCTCTTTGAACTGGTACATTGACCCAAGTTCTGTTTAGCGCGTGCCTTTTGCTGGTCTATTGATTTAAAGTGCACGTCGCAAGTGTTTTTCTCGCATCACTTTTGATTGACGTCGATCAGGCGCGAATCCCGACACTGTCAGTGCTTTGCTGTGAAGTGCGCAATCAAAACTTTCACACGCCTTCAAACCGGTTGCATGCGGTTAGCGGCGAGCGACCTCGGTTTTAGTGAACAAGCAGCGGTTTCGTTGTTCAGCAGAAGATGTCGGGAGTGGACCAGGCAACCAAACAACATCGAGCGCGCTTGGCACACATTAGGAACAAACAGTTGAAGCGGCTCATATCCGCACGCAAGCCGGATACCGGTAACCGCCAATGATACGAATATGTTTGCCTCGTATCTCCTGTACTACTAGTCAACGAGCTCCAGACAAGAACAAGCCAATTTTAGCCCTGATGAGCCAAGGAAATATTTGAATAATGGCAGCACTGGTTTCTTCAGGGCTTGTGCGTGTGTACATGAGCTCGGCGCACGTAGTTTGCTTTTAAGGTTTGCTAAAAAACTTTCGGGCGTGGTTCAAGTGAGTACGGTGCGCGTGCCTTAAAAAGAACTAAGGTGGCCGGCTGACAGTTGTCTTCAAGTCGCTGTCCGCAGTGGGTTATTTAGCAGGCGCTTCAGCGTTCATACCGCGCTTTGTCCCTTCTGTTTTGTTGAAAAACAAACGAGGAAGATGTTTTGCGCAAACGGTTTTTGTCCAGCGTTTATCACTGCTCACCGTCGTGTTTACGTTTCATTTTTTGTTCAGCGCTGTTGACCTAACGAGCCATACCATAATACTCGCCTGCTTTAGGTTTGGCCGGAAAGCCTCATGCAAGAACAAAGACGTCAGGTCGCGACAAAGTGCACTCGACAATCGCGCTTCATCCAGGTTTTCCTACTGGCCAATTCATTTGTGAAGCCTCAAAGTAGCGCAGGCTTTTGAAAGCACTCGACAGCTCTTCGCGAGTGGGGGTTCCTCGCGAAGATTGTCTGTTTCGCCTGAATCACTGCCAAAAACCTTCGCTTCGAAGCTTTCTCATAACACTCGACGATCGCTGCCGTCACTTCACTGAGATTGAACTGCTTATTTCCAACAGTTGACAATTACCGATTTAAACTGTTGAACTCTGCAAATTCGGTGACGGCTGAAAAACTTTTGCTTATGTCCGAATACGGTCAAAACTAGTATCTTTGAGTGCTGAAGAAAGCTTTTCCGCAAAATAGGGTTGGCCGTTGAGTTACGAATGTTTAAGTCTTGTTGGCGTTTTTCAAAAAAATTTTAGCTTTCTATTTTTCGGCTAGGTGTTGCATGTTCCCAAAGTAGTTTTTGAATGTATAAGACAAGGGTTTGCACGTGCTAGAAAAGAAGCCGCTTGCCAGGAATGGGAGGTGCGTCACAAACAGAATGAGTAACTAACACTGGTGGTAAAATATATTGACTGCTGGCAAAAATGGGTTGCTTGCGAGTCTGTTTGTTTGATAGTTACTCTGGAAATACTAAAAATGCGACTCTGTTCTTTCTTGAAAACTAATTTTTTTATTGTGTTTGAATGTAGGTGTTTCTGTCTGTATCAATAAAAACATCTCTCAAATAAATTAGTTCTTCACGCTCGCAGTCCTTTAAATATGTGTTGTTTACTACTTTTTTAATTGAAAGTAACCGGTATGTTTCTTTCTACATTGCAAATGTCAGTTTGTTCTTTTCTTTTCTATAATTCACTTCATTTTTTTACAGATTTGTTTTTATTGAAATGTGATAAAGGACAATATTTTCCTTAGCATATGAAACCACCTTCTCCAACAGAAACATTACACGAAAGTTTCATTTTCACCAACAGCAGCATGTTTTTGAATCTTTTCTAGTCCTTCATTACAGGCTTTGGTTGGATGTGTTCCAGCTTGTATGGCATGTATTTTACATAATATATTAAAAAATGAAACAAAGACTAACAAACAATGTTAATACTTTAGATGCTGTTTAACCCAACAAAAACGAAATTTGCATAGACTATTAAAGTATATATGAAAATTTGTGAGGATATTCACTAGCTTACTGAATAAAATTGCCTGCTGAATTTTGGTATAAATTTCCAAGAATATTGGTGTTCGTCAGCATCAATTCACGCCTTCCATTAAAGCATTCGATGTTTGGGTTCAAAGCAAATTATTAGTATTTGCTCAGTGGTGTGCATATTCATCTGGCGTTTTATCTGCTCATTTCAAAGTTTATGTTTTTCACAAGTTTTTACTCTTTGCTGATCAGGTGACAATCCTGCAGGATGATATGAGATTGCTGTAAATCCCAAAGGTTCTCCAACTTCTTGGTTGAGGGATCCCATTAAGAATCTAAAAAATCTCATAACCCTTTGTTACGAAACTCACCTATGAACACGTTAGCGTTTTACACCAAGTAACTCTATAACACAGTCTACTATCCTGAATCTTGGATAATGCATAACACTGCATCGTTTTTGTATTTTTATATTGAATATGCATAGACGTTCACTTGCTAATCACGACTTTAAAAAATGAATCAAGAGATCTTCCCTTTCTTTTGATAATATTTCAGGTAAACCTGTCATTTCGATTTCGAATTAAACATTTCACGGCCCCTTCAAAACTCGTTCGTGGATCCGCATAAGTCCATGAACGCCAGTTTAAGAGACCTCCTGAAGATATTGGCGCCTTTCTTCAGTATTTTTTCTCTCCCAGTTACGATTTGCGTGTCTGTACTTACTGCATCTCTTCTGTGCTGTGTGGAATTGAGTTTATTTGGCGATAATTGGGAATTTACAACATGAAAAAAAAATCATTGCGAAAACACCAGGTCACCGAAAAAAACGGAAGGTTATCGAGTAAACATTTTTAGACATTTTTCGCATTTCTTGCATGTTACTGCAACCCCTGTGATATGGACTTTTATTCTGAGATAAACAAACGAATATAAAGTAATAACGCTCATTTTAAGTATAGAGTTTGGCAAAAAGTTTGTGGAAATGGCACAACAAAAGACGTTTACAAGCGAGAGCCAATACCATTAAAAGTAGTGCTTGTTTAAATAGGATGTGAAGTACGACTCTTCAATATATTTCATGACGAACCTTGTCAGTTAGCAGGGGCAAAATTCTCACGCCTTATGAAAACGTGCAAACGCTCATCAAATGCCAATGCTATTATAAAATAAATACCTAACGCTTGGACGCAGAGAGAAACACGTCGCATTAGAAGTGAGGGTGCGAGAAAACTGTCTTATTAGCGTAAACAAAGGTAAGTTGTTAGGCAAAAAATAAGCGATGACGCATTGGGGTTCACTCCGTTAGCTCTTTTTAAAACTTAGATACGGGTGTTACGGGTTATCTTGAGGCCAGTACTACTACCCAATGGCCCATCCCGTCGTTGACGACGATGAGCTCGGCGTTTCCTCATTTTTCTGTGTAGTTTGTAGCTGACTAATGAATAACCGTCACTCAGAGGGGCCAGTAATTTGCACTTTCGCGCATCTTATTTGAAATTGGGTTGTTTCATTCTGTGTTGTTTCATCCTTCGTATTTGAAAGTTGCAACAAAATGTCTCTTAGTCAAGATTTTCTTCGGTCCGCATTTTCATTAACTTTTTCAAAGTGGTTATGTCACCATCAAGCAAAGGTTTAAATGTGAAACTTATTTAACTCCGAGCTCCACAAACGCATGCTCTCTACTGCCAGCAAATGCTTGCAAAGTAGTCACGGAATTTTCCCCGCCTTATTGGAAGGCTGTTGAGGTTGAGGCAGTGTATATGTGGCTCTTGATTGTTGATTAGTTTGTGGGTGGCTAATGAAATAATGGATCTTGCTTTGCCGTCGCTTCCGACTTATACGTTTTCCAAGTCAACACCAAAAACTTCATTTTGGAGTGTCTTGCTTCAAAGGCATGGTGCAGATATAGGGCCCCAACAACAAGGGCGATTCCGGACTTTAGCGTGAATGCGGTGGAGTGGTGTGTTTCTCAGCTATCACATCATGCAGTCTTCAGAAAAAATATTTTAAAATTTTGCAGTGCATTGCGGTAAACCGAGATTTGTTGCAAACAAGAAAAGTTTGTTGTGTTTTGCAACAAGCAAAAATCGCTTGCATCATCGTTTGTTCTCCACCAGCGCACGGTCAGTCACTTAAAATTCGACCAATTGAATAAAGCGAACTTGGTCTTCCAGTTCACTTTCTTTTGCCTTGCGTTTGGGATTGTACCTGTGTGGGTAAAAACAACCGATGTGTTACATTCAAGGAATTAGAGCAATGGTTTTGATCTTTTGCCAACATCTCAGAATCAAACAAGCTAGGAACTTTTGTCGTCAATTTACAAGGGCCTTTTTGTTAACGTATGTGCATTAACGCAGTAAATACACAAAAGGGCTAAAAAGTTGTGGTTGTTTTTCCGCACTATAAAGTCACGTTGTTTATAGTATGGTGAAACCCAGTCCTAACTTGTACAACAACATTATAAACTTTGCCGCGTTTTTCCGAAATTCGCAAATGAATTGTTGTATTGTATTTTAGAGATGCCAAGATCGTGTCAACACATTGGCCGTGTTGGTGGCGAGTGAGTGGCCCGCCGTGAGATTGCGGGTGATAAAGTCGTGGGACAGAACCAATCTGCGAAAAGACGCTTTGCATTCAGAAGGTGATACTTTCCAACGTATACAGTAGATATGAGCATTTTGCTGACAAGCTTTGTGTTAAACGTGAAAAAAACGCAGACTTGCATTTATCTTTATGTTCTTGATCAGTAAAACATTATTTTATAGCGTTATGCGGACAGCGGTGGTTTGATTTGATTCATCTTTGTGTACTATTTGGAATATTTTCTAAAAAACAGCAAATCATGTAAAATATTTGGCAAACAACCAGTTTCCTCTTCAGGAACAGAAACAACCTTTCCTTCACTTAGAATTGTTAACGATAAAAATTTTTGGGAAAACAGGAACTGATTTCAGGTCTAGTACGCCATTTTACTTTTTTGGTGTTTCGACATTTCAAAAATTGATAGGCTTTACAAGCCAAGTTGCAAAAACTCCAGGAAGAGTTGCAAAATTACGGCCATCTCTTCATTCAATTTGTGATTAATAACTCACCATAGATAAAGTCAAATTCGATCTTATTCCATGGAGGCGTTTTACTTTTTCCTTCGGCATAATAATCTTTGTCATCAATAATGCCATAAAAAACAGTACCAAATGATATTAAGTGGTTTCTTGCAAAGAATCTGAAATAACTTATTGTTGATAAGTAGGGCAAGTTTTTGCAACTTTTGCAACTTTTTTACAGCTTCCAACAGCTTCCTAAATACTCAAAATATATGTAGTTCAATGTTTTGAGCTGTTTCC
>JGI24021J15306_10003296_pt1 | contig 18118 bp, 10 predicted proteins | sample Ectturendosymbi1_FD_15306 | JGI IMG/M metagenome (IMG submission 15306)
ATTCATGGATCATTTTTATGTACTTTCTGGAATTTTGATTGACAAGCGTTCTTTATCGGTATCTTGTCAATTCAATGCAAAATCAGGCGCGATCGACCAACAGACATTCGGCGATCGACCGGTCGATCACGATCGACTTGTTGGCCACGCCTGATATATGTCATCCTGCGATGTTTCGCTACCATAGTTTTTGTCTTAAAATCATAAGGTGGAGGCACTGGTTCAAAATGTGCGTTGTTGGGCCGCACCTGTTGTGTTGAGATTGCTCTGATTTATGGAAGTTTGCTGTGGAGCTATGCATTAGCACAGCCAAATCTTGTTTTTATTTGAACTTCTTTGTATCCTTAATGATCGTAAACCTTTTCACAGTTGACTTGCTTTGCAACTTCCTCCTCATTTTTAACGATTAAAAAATTTCTTCAAATTTATCTGCTTGACTGCCCATGTTATGATTCCTACGTTGCGCATAAAACGTCAGAAATGAAGGTCAACCCTGTGGTTTCTGTGTGTTCATGCCTCTCATGTTGGACCGAAGAACTCAGCTATTATTATCCCTTGCCATAAAAATCTGCATTGATGAACCAAACCTACGACTGCTGAGCACATATCGTGTTTCAGACCACCTGGTGCTCGAGTCAACGAATACTCCTCGTCATCCGATAGCAGTGACAGCGATGACTCATTCGTTGACATGAAGAACATGCATATATCAGAGCAGATGTGAGTGCCATAAATTATTACAGCGATTTGCACTGTAAAAGTAATTGCTTACTTCACCACTCTATGAACAAGTGGGGGGGAGTATAATGACGAATATTAATTACAACTTGTGTGAAGCAAACATATCGGGATTTTGCGATTGTGTTAAAAGTTCTTTTTGTCAAATGAAACTGTTCCAGTGCCCAAGGGTCTTTTTTCGAGATGCCGTTCAGCTTCCCGGTACATGGTTTCATTTTAATGTCGTCGTTGTTTTAATAAAATCAAGTTTTCCATTTGTTTTGCACAAAATGAACACGTAATTGGCAAGTCGAGGAAAAATAAAAAAAAACTTTATTTGCTTAGATGTGTGTGTGTGTACGTACCAAGCCAGTTGTACATCATTTACGTTTGAATTTGTCAAGCGAACATGCTTAGGTCAATCATTGCATCTAAAGAACATGTTTACTGTTGTGGGTTGCCTCACTTTTGTGGGTTGAGTTCGTTTATGTCGCAGTGCAGTCAATAAGAAAGAAACTTCAATTGTTTCAGATCCAACCAAGGCACGTTTATCCAGCGTGGCGCCGGAGACGACGCGTACATTGGCGCGGTGAGCTGCGTTGCATTCCTAGCATTGGCTCGGGCTTGATCGAATGTACTCACGTGTTTTGTGGCTCTTCTACAGATTTCCGGCCAGAGGCAACCAGGGGCTTACGCGGTGCGCGACAACGGAATGGCGGGTGGTAGCCAATCAAGTTGGGATCGACAAAACGTTTCTTCAGTTCTACCTGATCTCTTGCCTCGGCCACCTTACCCAGGGCCACTGCCTGGTGATGTAAGTGTCCGCCATGGTGTCCAGTTCGACTCAACACACGTCTCTAACGATTTTCGAACTTGGATTTCTGCGTGAGCCAGAACAATCCTGCATGTGTCTGCCTGTCAAAATAGATTTTCGTCTCTGGTTCATATCTGGAAAGCACTCACTGCAATGCTTTGCCTACATATCGCTTAAATTTATTTGCGCTACATTTTGGTTACTGCTTAGAAAAAATTGAAGTGAGCACTCGGAAAACCTCTCTGAGAAACACTGCCTGGTTCCGACCTGTGGAACCAGCGGCTATTTGCCGTACCTCTGCGTCTTTTGCTGTTGCGACTTCATCCGTACAGGATATTAACCAATTGGTAACGTAACTGCTTTTAGTTTTCAATGTGATTTGCTTTCACGCTATGGCTTGGTCGTCAAGGCTGAAAGCGATGCGTAAATTACCAACTACCACAATTAGATGTGGGTCCGCTCATGTTGCGCGAAGCAATCTGCTCCATGAAATTATCGTGCGGTAGTCGTTTTTTCATCACGTGTGTCCTGTAAAGCTGTTATGTAGTGGTTTTTCGATACATTTATATCTTTGTAAAGATGGAGGGCTATGTAAGTCTCCAACCTGCGCTGTTTCGAAGAATGCAAAAAATAGACACTGAAAAAAATCCTATATGACCATGATCTCTGCTTAACCTTCATTTTTGTCCCGTTGGCTGATTGAACGTCTGTTCCGAAATAAGTAAAAATAAGTAGCTAACTTTAACTTACGGTAGGTTCTGGCTGTAAGAAAGGTGTAAGTTTGTGTATTTTGCTGCGTTCCGGTTGGGCAGCCTTGTTAAAACCATGTCGGATCGCTGCAGTTTGTAATGAATATCTTTACACAACAACTTCACAAAATCTTGGGTTTTGACTTGAGATTAGGGGAGTGCAATTAACAATTACCACTACGGTCTTCTGTCTCATAGCAACCGTCGTCAGTGACCAGCTCATCGGCAAGTGCTCGTGACGAGCGGAAGGTGTCGGTGGTGAACGTCAACGTCAACCCTCAGTCATCCGATCAGTCTCACGTCGTTTCCACGGACATGCCAGAAATACGAAAATACAAGAAGCGCTTCAATTCAGAAATCCTGTGTGCTTCTTTATGGGGTAAGAAAATTTCTTTTTAGGCCAAGTGTTTGTGAGATCGGCCTCTTCCTCAACAGTCAGCTTCAAGATATTTGTATGCCTTTCAACTCACGTTTCAGTTGAAACTGTACTGACTACATTAGCCACGGCAATGCAGTTGACTGACTGCATTAGCACGTAGTATCACTGATCTATTCATAAGAACGTGCACAAATGCATGAGATTTTTCCAAAATCCATGTTCAGGTTCATAGAATTGTATCTTACTCAACAATGCCTTGTCATTTGTCTGTTTCGTTTCTGTCGATCTATTCTCAGTTGTTGGGATTGCATTTTCAAGTGCTTTAAGTCCTACAGTGATGCTCCTATTGCAGTTGTGTTTAGTAGGAAATAGTGATTTTGTGCTGCAACATGGATATAAGAAATTTCTCATTCGTCAAAAGTCAGTTAACCGCATGCAAGAAGTCGCTTTGTCATTAAACGTGTACAGATGGAATGGTACCTGTTGAACGTGGGCAGCCTGTCAGCTGTCCTTGAGTGCGATGCGCTCTCACGAAGCAATTTACGCCATGCAGAGCTCAAATCGACAACGTTCAAGACGTTTTTTGATAAGCGTTGCGTAAGAGCATTTAGTTGCAAATGTAGCTATGATTAATTCAAGACAAAGGACGAAGCAGATAGGACGTATACTGGAACTTTTTATAAGAAATCCCACAACAGCCAGGAATTGTTCTTTGTTGAAAATTAAGTCATTATTGCTTGGCCACTGCTTGTAGGATGCATTCTGAAAGGTTGGTTTTTAGCAGAGAAGACATCGGTTATGAAGAACGCTCGTTAGCAAGCAACAGCATACTTATGCACCATATCTGGTTCACCCTGACTCAGAAGTTCAGTCCGATCTCTCATACGTTTTGATTCCTTGAAATTTTCTCGTTGAATCGAAGAGAATATATTCGGCTGATTATTATTGGCACGCTACTGCGTTTGTGCATGAGTCCCCTAACTTTTTTTACGGCAGGTCAAATAACTTGTAGAATGCCGAGTGCGGGACGACTAATTATTTTTGTGCAATGCTATGTGGTAAATACACAAAACATACAGACAACAAACGTATTTATTTATTTTTTGAAAAATTATCAAAGGAAACCGAACTCCTTGTTCAGACGACCTCAAACCGTGCTTGGTACGTGGCATGACAGGCAGGTGAAGTGCTGACTACATAGAATGTCGGACAACTTGTTGCTGATCAAGAAGATAAATTAATGACATTGAACTGTGCCTTGGCTTATATTGACCTGATATCAAGCTACGCATGACATAAACAGGTCTGAGATATACGGCAGAATGCTGTAAAATCTGTATCCAGTGCCACCGTTTCCTGCAGATAGATGAAATGGTTTCTTGGACGAATATATTCAAACCCGGAAGATTTAGGCATGAAGTTTGCTAATAATGGGTTTCTTGCGTTCCGTACTGCCACTCAAAACAATTTTATTCGATGTAAACGCTTCGACCAATGTGGCCTCTCGAAAACAAAGATTCGGACACGCGCTGTAGCTACCAACGTTAGTGGTTTGAGCGTTACGCTGTTCGTGGCAACTGCACAATACCTCACTGCTGGACGCTTCAACTACACACCGGCGTTGTGGCACAGCGAGTGCAGTGCCGGGAAGGAACGCCTTACCTTCATCCACCACCCGTCACTGTTTAACTGCCGAGAAAAGGGAAGTTGGATTGGGCAAATGGCCTGGGGATTTGCAAATAACCTCGAAGTCGTCAACCACAATGTCGAGAATAGGCCGGCAACAGTATAAAAAAGAAATTGTTTAATGACAGCTTTTTGTAAAACAACTTTGTGAATCTCAAAGACAACCTTGAAAACGTGCTCCCACATTTGCATGCATTCACAACGCCGAAAATAGGTATGTTTTGGCTGCTCAGGAACCTCATCAGATTTGATCAATGTGTTTTCATAAGATAGGTTTCTTTTATTAGAAAACCTTTGCTTAACAAAACGGGAGTTGTCAAACACCGCAAAGCTGTCAGTTTTTCAATTTGTCTTTGTTCTGTCCTTACCTGTGGTCATGAATATTGGGTAATGACTGAAATAATACCACCAAGTACAAGCGGCAGAGATGGGATTTTTGCGAAGAGTTCAGGGCATGACACAAAGTACACAGCTTGAAATTCGTAACGTCCTGAATGTCGAGCCACTTCTCTGAATCGAGATATCCCAGCCACGTTGGTTCGGCTATGTGTTCAGAATGTCCCAAAAACGATAGCTAGACAAGTCCTGCTGGCTAACCGGACACCCATGGGAAAGTGACCCGGAGGTCGACCAAGAACTTGTTAGCGTGGTGACATATCCGACCCTTCTTGGTGTGGAGATAGCAGAGTTAATTGAGATTGCTGTTGACCGTGAGGTAGTTCAAGTCTTAGAGCTACTCTCCCCTCGACTCTCCCCAGAGGAAAATCGGGCATGAAAACGAATGAATTACCAATCAACTGGTAATTTTTTCTTTTTTTATTAGTGTTTTCTAGTGAAAGTAGCTTTACTAAAAAATATAAAATGGCATTCCCAGTTGTCACTTTGGTTTCGATACCATCTATCGATTGATAAGGTTTGTATGGTGCGTCGAAATGCTCGCATGACGATTCTTAATTGGTATTTACCTTTTACCGTAAACCAGTGGTTTTCAACCTGTTTTGGCCCATGAACCATCTTTTTAAAAAAATACCCGATGTACCACTTTGCTATGCTGACACCTCATGGACAACTAGTCGAAACTGTACATAGGTCAGTGAATGTTTGATCAAGGATTTGTGGAACTCTTTGTGGACCACCAGAAATCTCAGGTGGACCACGTTGAGAATCACTGCCCTAAACAACATCGATTTTAAGTGTGGATAACCATTATAACTTGCAGGTGTAAACCTTCTTATTGGAGCTGACAATGGGATGATGCTGTTAGACAGAAGCGGTCAAGGAAAGGTTTATCCGTTGATCAGCAGGCGCAGATTTCAGCAACTGGATGTTCTGGAAGGTTTAAATTTGGTGGTCACCATTTCAGGTACGTGTTGCTGTTTCTTTCATCCTGTTATTCTTATTTGCCGGCAAAGGGACAGTGTATAAATCGTTCCCGAGTCCAACTAGAGTTCGCCTTTTTGCTGCTGTTTCTCCCTGATGCGAGTTTGTATGTTAGTGTACTTTCGTACAAAGCTGGTAACTTTTCAAAAAGTTCTGTGCAATGACATATAAGGCGCTAAATATAATAATCAAACTTAATTAAGAGTTGTTTTATCCCTGCAGCACTTTGAGTGTTTTATTAGGTGAGGTAATTTTTCTTTGAGTCTTCTCTTAATTTTATGTACTTTTCAGCAAAATAATCCATGCGTTTCGTCCTAAGGATGTTGCTTAAAAGCTGAAAAGGCAAATGAAATTTGAAAGAAGTTAGGTTTGTGTGCAGCAGAATGTCATTGGAGTAGGAGTTTTCATGCTTGTCAAGCGTAATTTTGCGTATCCGCCTGCAAAGAATGTTGATTGTAGTGAAAAAGTGTTTGTAAAACGACAAAGATGTCTGTTCAAAATGTTATAAGCCGGTGTAGTTTTCATAGATACAGATTTGCTGTGTAGTTAATCTGAAAGATTTGCAAAGACTTCTGTCAAAGCAATGATTTGAAAAAAGCGTTTATTTGCCTGAATTTGCAACAAGGCATGCGGCGTATATATTCACGATTATGTTCCCACAATTTTAATTTGTGCTTATTAATTTCGTCAATGCTTCACACATTTTGCTTGCGTTTTGCGGTTCAGGTAAAAAGAACAAACTTCGTGTTTACTATTTGAGCTGGTTGCGAAACAAAATATTACGAAACGACCCTGAAGTTGAGAAGAAAATCGGCTATGCATCAATCGGAGATTTGGAAGGCTGCACGCAGTACAAAGTTGTCAAGTACGGGGGTTTCTGCATTGAGGTTGCACGGAGTTTTTGCTGTTGTTTGTGCATGTTATACATGAATCTTAAGCTTGATGCCGGTTAAGTGCTGTTACGTCACAATGAAACGCAATTTTCCGCTATGCTTTTGAATTATGTTGCTGTTATTTCATAGTTTAAGAAACAGTATCTCGTTTCATTCTTAGGTAATTGTATTCTGTTCTAATGGCACTGTCAAAACGTTCAGAAAATAATTCTTTTATACAAAAAAGCTTTACACAAAAAATTAAATCTCACCTCTACATAATTTTCCACATCAGTTTGCTTCAGTAAGCTGTGGTTTTACTTACGCTTTTACATGTTTCAGTTGGGGCGGTGTGTTTTGCGCCAGCTTCGTTTTTATCTTTTTGTTTAAAAAAAAACTATCTGTTCAGATACGAGCGGATCAAGTTTCTTGTCATCGCCCTTCGCAACAACATCGAGGTTTATGCGTGGGCACCGAAACCCTACCACAAATTCATGGCCTTCAAATCGTTCAGCGACCTGCCCCACCGGCCAATGATCGTTGATCTCACTGTTGAAGAAGGGTCCAGACTCAAAGTAAATGTTCTGTTAGTCGTGAAGTGCATATTTTGTAGTCGGGCAAACACGGTTGCGAAACTTGTGAGCAGTTATATTAGGTCTTCTTGGAGAAGAGCTCGTCCTTCAGCCGTACACCTTTGGTCAGTGGCGTAAACAGAGGTTTGATCCAGGGGGGAAATTTGCTGAAAGGGGCCCACAGGCCACTGTAGGTGGCCCACTAGCCAACATTCAGAAAAAAAAACTTGAAAAATGGTGGTGAATCCGGATGTGGACAGCCTAAATCACCGGAAAATACTCCGAAAAATGCAAAAAAACAACAACCTACTAAAAAACAAAAGAATACTAAAACCGAAATACTGTATAAGCCAAGTGGAGCCCGGTTTTTACAATTAGATTGCCAGGAGGGGCGATTCAACCCTCTGCCTCCGTCAGTTACGCCATTGTTAAATGTTCGTGTTTCATCTTATTGTGATCGTTGGATTGTTTTATTTCATATAAACTCCGTCGCATGCGTTGCTCAAAAAATTGTGATGAACTCAAGTTTTCTGAATTTTATATACCTGTAAATCGTGTAGCAGCCACGTACTCGGTTAAGCAATGTGACAAAACGGAATAAAACTTCGAGTGCATGAACTTCCAACACCTTGATACATATATCTATTTAATAAAATTGTACTTTCTATTTCGAACAGTTTAAGTCATGTCTAGTTTTGCACTGAGCTTTCAAATTTTTACTCAATTACGTGATGTCACATGAGCGCATTATAAGGACATTATTTAAATGGCCTAGTCCTTAGTTAAAATACCATATAATGTTCCCATTAATTCAAGATTATCATATGCATTAACTCTCTGGGCCCCAGCCTTTGAAAGGGATTTACACGAACGTAATATAACTTTTGCTAATAGACATACAAATTTAAACACCCTATGGTTATATATGAAACATAAAATATTAAAAATCAATCAATTACTTGTTTGATTGACGTAACAACGAGACTCCACTTTTACACTTTGAAAAGTATCAAGTTCGTGGTAGGCGTAGCTACAACACAAGACATCAGCAAAAAATTGTTCTTTAATTGCACTGAGACATCGAAAACAAGATCAAAACAGCTTCGTGTACCTAGGACCAAAAATTTGAAACTCCATACCAATATGTATTTTTAAAAGTCTCCAATTAAAAAAACACTATATTCTCTGCTAGAAAATAATACTTATCTTTGATCTCAGCCAAACAGTGACATTTGCCTTACTGAAGCAAAGATACTTGAAGTGCGCAATTATCATTGTCTGATATTGTTTCGTTAATATTTTCTTTGTTCATATATGAGTAGTGACGTTCCGCCTGAGCTGATTTTTGATATATTGTAGCTTGTTGGATAAAACGTTGAAAATTTACAACCCAGGTTTGGGTCGCGACCCATGCTTAAGAACCACCGCTTCTTTGTAATGCCTTTATCTTTATTCCTTTGTCTTATGCAATAGTGTTTTCACTTGCATTTTGTTGTTAGCATAAACTTGTGGGGGCAGTGACCCAGTGACAGCTGCGGTCGTCGCTTCTTGCCCCTGCATTCCTGACCACATGTTCTCTATGTGCTCAAGGCGCTAAAAAACTGAACCGATGGTTTTGAACAACTTCCCTTTGCTGCAGTTGTCCTGCATAGTTGATTGCAGCGCAATGCCGTTGTTGAAACATATGGTTTGTTTCCAGCTATTGTATGGATCAGCGTACGGCTTCCATGCCATTGACGTCGACACCGGCCAGAACTACGATCTCTACATTCCCAGTCACGTGAGTGCAACTCAAGCGTGGCGACGTTCGCACCAAGCGACTGACCCTAAACCTACTTCTTTGAATTTCAGCTTCAACCTCCTATCACGGTGCATGCGATCATACTGCTGCCGAACACTGATGGAATGGAACTGCTGGTGTGCTACGAAGACGAGGGGGTCTACGTAAACACGTTCGCCAACATCAGCAAGGACGTTGTTCTGCAATGGGGGGAGCAGCCCACGTCTGTCGCTTACATACACTCAGGTATAGCCTTGAAGTACGATGGTGTATGATAAGAAAAAATGTGCGGTTGTTGATTTTCTACGTTTTTCATTGACCGAATTCTAATCGTACTCTACTTCAGTTTTTTTTTTAAGGAAAATGTTAGGTACCCGGTATGGACTTGTAGGGACCTGATTTCTCTGATTCTAGGGACCTGATTTTAGAGACCCGATGATAATTTTCTGATTCTAGGGACCCGATTCGGGTCCCTAAAACACCTTGAAAAAAAACCCGCTCTACTTGTCTGGATTGCTAGACTAGAAGCGTTGCCAGACAAACGCACGGGGCATTCGGACTTTTTTGATGGGGGTTGCAGTACATAATGCTTAAGAGATTCATTCAATACCTTTTGTCATGGATCTTGGGTTTTACCAAAGAGGCATGGCCCTGTAGCTCAGTGGGTCTCAGCCACTATTCCGAGGGTGGCATGCGGCTCCAAGCACCTTTTCTGCGGCCTCCGCAGTTATTCAATAAAATCTGTAATATTTTGTGCAACAGACTTCGTTTTTCTATGAAACAAAACATGTCAGTTGACTTGTGTTAAAATTTCTTTAGTGCTGCTCTCTAACAAAGTTGTAAGCCTGGATTTGGCTCCGTTTAGCGAAAAGGTTGAGAACCACTGATGCCGCTTTAACAAAGATGTTGACCTGCACAAAGTTAACATAGATACTAAGTTGACTCCATGTTCTGTTCGGTAACCCAAGCCAACTTTGCGTGAAAATAACACTTAACCAAGGGAATGGATTGACTTCCTGCTTCAGTGTCTTTTACCGAAAGAACATCGAGAAAGTCGCCTATTTCTGACCATTAGGGTATCTGTGGCCTGACTGTGCGTGGAATATTCGTTCTGCGCTAATAAAAGCCGGAACCTGCTGGTCGAGTGCTTTGCACTGGCAACTCATTGTTATATATCTGGGTTTAGTTAATTGAAGACTTTGCCTGCAAACGCAACATGCATGTAAGCTATTCTGTAACTAGCCAACATGCAGCACAACATACAGTTATTCAGCTGCAAAGCAACTAATGGTTCGAACCGTATGGGCAGTTTTGTTATAAAATGTGAGGGGGACAGCTTGGTGTGAAACCAATATATTACGAAACCTAAAGAGAAAAATGTGGGGGCATGGTATATTCTATTCCCACTGTCTGAAAAAGTGGGGGGACGCGTCCCCCACCTAATTGCGACCATGGTTCGAACACTGAGGAGCAACCATAGCTGCGCTGAACTACAATCAACCGAACTTGTACTTCACAGTCGGCGGAAACGCATCGATCGCACGTCACAAATTAACTCAGTTCCACCGCACATCACATCGGTTTGCCTTCCGCCTCTTCATTTGACAGATTTTGTGTTTTTACTTTTCAGGTCAAATTATGGGTTGGGGAGAGAAGGCCATTGAGATTCGCTCTGTCGATACAGGACATCTGGACGGGGTTTTCATGCACAAGCGGGCTCAGCGATTGAAATTTCTTTGTGAGAGAAATGACAAAGTGTTTTTCGCTTCTGTGCACGGATCGTCAAGCAGCCAGGTCTACTTCATGGCTTTAAACAGGAATCTGCCGATGAATTGGTAACCCGTGTCAGGAAGAACGCCTCAAGTTCTTGCTGTCATCGATCATAACACTATTCCGTATTCCGTGCAAGAATGGTTTCGAATCGCTCTCAATCTGGTATAGTTGCATACGTCGGATATTGATGTCGTGGTGCAAAACTTTCAGTGCTGGTGAAAGCTTTTAATCGTGTACTTGGGCATGTCTTTTAATAACGCCACTTGTGTGTATTTGCTTGGATTAAGTTCGTGTGGATTAAAAGATCGAAAGAATTTACTGCAACGGTGCACTGATGAAATTGGTGTTTGGTCTATTTTTTAACGAAGCTATTTCCTTGATATTAAATAACAGTCACTAAGTCGTTTGGCTCACATGAAATTCGACCAAAACGTTTGTTCTACTGTGGCCTAATTATGTATGTTTTTGAAGCTACTATTTTTCAACTCTTTGTGACTCATGTTTGATAAATGGGGCTTCAGAAGTTTTGCGAACGCCTAATTGTCTCAGGCCTGATCACAATGCAGTTATTTAACGGTTTTTTTCCACCTCTTGTTCGTTTTAGTGCCTGCTTCTGGACCTACCAGTAGAAACATCGTGTTTGTTTTTGACCGATTACTAGCATGACTAATTGAAGACTGAGACGTCGATGATGTTTACTTCTTTCTACTGTCAGCTCGAGCCTTTTCGTGGCGTCAGAACTGACCGGCTGCTTGTGTTAGTTCGATGCTTGCCTTTCTCAGTGGATTGCTATCTGTCTAAGCACAGCTGATCTACGAATTGTGAGTTGGATTTAAACCGGCGAGTTCGACAAGAATCGGGTCAAAGCTTTCAGTTATTAAATCGTCGTGTTAAAAACCTGACAATCCGGTTTTATTTGACGACAAGTTTTATAACAGGTTGGAATTCGTCGTTTATAATAAAACGTTACGGTTATGGCAACTGATCGACCAGCGTTGGTTTTCATTTGAACGGTCTTTTTCAGGTTTGGTTCTCGTCTGCTACATGCGTTTCGTGTCTTTCGTCGACAACTGTGGCTCACCTGCGTATTTTTGTGTACCTGGCCACGAAACTCCGTATTTCATGGTTTGTGCGTTTGTCAAGCTGAAGATACAGCATGCTCGTTGCGTCCATTAATGCGCTTCCTTCAGGAAGTGGCGTTTGTTTAAACATCACACCATCAGCAGATTTGTGTAGATTGTCTCAGTGTTTACTGGTGTGTCGTACTATATCACAAACAGTCCTGTCGCATGTTTGCGTTCAATCGGTGAACAACATTGTTACGACGACGTAACAACTGCCACGCCTCCCGTCCGCCCCTCTGCTGTTGTCATCATCTGAACCGATACTTTTTTGTTCTGCATTTGTCTGTACATTCTCATTGCGCAATACAGTGTACCGGTATTTGTATCGAAAAATATCGAGAACATGGTTCCGTGTTTATTGGGTGCACGGCACAGGCCCAGAAACTATGGATTGGAAGAATCTAAGCTGTTTTTCAGTGAAAGCAGTTATACTCATCTTTGTTAACAGGGTTTGAGAAATAGGGGCAGTTGCAATTTGGACTACAGGTGAGCCCAAGCTCCCTTCCATACACTTATTGAAAAATGCACCTTAATTGCAGAAAAATTGTTTTGGCTGGTAAAAACAATTTTGCGTTTCTTTGGCTCACCACGTGACGCGAATTGGTTTGAGTGCATTACTGCGGGGCATTCAAGGACGGTGGAACTGCGGATTGCCACCAGTGATCAAATATTTAATCGATAGATAACAATGGTGGCGTTACTCGAATCACGATTATTACCGAGTGACTCTTCATTCTCACAAAATATCCTAACGTCTTATTGACAGGGCCGGCCTTATGCAACCGAAACGGCTGCATTGGGCCCCGCGTAATGGTGGTTGAGCAGGTTGTTTATAGACAATTTTTGCCAGATACTCCTTGGCCTCGAGAATTGTAGAAAGGCTTATAAATCTCATTGTTAATAAATACTTCCTGTATCTCGTTTGAATGAACGATGGTTTTCCTCTAATTATTATCGAAAGTCATCAAACGTGCTCAATTCTCATGGTGAGTGTTGTATCTGCGTTCCACCACGTCCCACTCTTTGTGGATAGAATTTGGATGTTACTAGTGCCAGTTGAGACTGAAGTAGATCTACAGCTGCTGCAAACAAGGTGTGTAGTGATTCAACTCGCAATGAACAGGTCAAGACAAGTGTATGTCGTATTGACTTTGTTGGCAGTGCTGCTAACGTAACGTTGTTCAGTTTTCGATAGGTTCTTCTGTTTTGGACAGTTTTCGGTTGGTTACGGGTAATCTTTATTTTAACAAAGACTTGCAGTTTTGCTTCATGGAAGATGGTAACACTACATATTTTATTCTTTTGTCAAAAGAAAATTACGTGTACCACACGTTGAAACAACAAAGGATGAGAGGTTGGTCCTGAGGAGGCAAAAATCTCATGCTAACAGGAAAAAATTTTGTGAGGTGTTCGCACTTAAATTTGTCTCCTTTGTCCACAAAATTGTTCGGCGTTGTTTGTCGATCGTACAAGTAGCCTACTTTTATCATTTGCCGCCCCACCAAACTTACTTTGATTTGCCTATTTGCGAGCGTAAGTAGGTAGAAAAGCCACCTCTTCAAATTCCATGCAGGTTTATAAACGTAAGAACCTTTAGCAGCTTACTAGACGAGGCAAAAATTGTGAATGTCGTCCAGAATACTCATTCCTGTTTATCAATATATTGGGCGGCTATAAGCTTTTATTTCATCAATCAACCATGCGCATTATATATTACGTTTGATAAATGTTTCTACAACTGTGACGTGGTAGTTGAAAAATCTTTGTACTTCATAAAAAACAGTTTGCATTCCACGTCCGTGCATAATAAATAAGTTCTATATAAACCTGTGCTTATGGGAACTTTGGGCGGAAGCATGGATTTCACTCTTGTGAAGTTTATTTTTTCGTGTATTGCGTCATAAAGGGGATAGTTGATCATGCGCCTACGTGTTACGTTTGTGCAAGAACGCAATTGTGGTTACCGAAAGCGAGATAAGCAATCTGTTCATGTTAACAGTTTTCTCCAAGTCAGTTTTTCTAACGAAAGTGTGGTTCAACAAGAGCGAAGTAGTTGCATTGTAAGTTCAATTCACTTGCCAGTTCGGTTTGATTGACGCAACTTTGCACTTGCGCCCGCCGCTCCATTGCAGAGCTTCATTTACAACTTTCCGCTTGATTACGAGTGGTAGCGGTACACCGTCTAATGTTCACCACAGCAGCATGCTGTTAGTCATAAACATGACCGTAGCTGGGGGACACATGAGGTATGCTCACTCCCCATAAAAGAAACTGTTGTGTTATCACCAGAACCGTCGCCAGAAAGGGGCTTTACGTTTGTGCGGGAGGGTTTGATATTCAAAATTGACAAAAATTACACTAACTTATAGTGTTCATATTTCAATTTGGGGGGCTTGGTGCTTTGTTTGGGAGGGCTAAGCCTATCAAAGCCCCTCCGTGGCGACGGGACTGGTTGTGGTTATCATGCACCCTACATAAAGATCAACTCCAATAATTTGCTCTCTTTTTTATTTTCATACAGTTACTTTGCGAAAAATCTCCATCAAAAAGGTCATAGGACGGTTGCATAGGTGTTGGAACCGGGGGAGCCGCATGGGCCTAGGCCCCCCACTATTTTTTCTGATGGGTCCTGCCCCTCCACGTTTAAATTTCGAATTTTGCCTAAATAAGTTAGCGTAACACAATTGGGATTGGGTCCATTGTTAAAGTAAATCGTTTAAACTTTAGCAGAATTTTGGCAGCATCATTTGCAATACATTATTTGTCATTTGGCAGTGAAACTAGCAGGATTTCGTGAATGTTTGGCAGAATACCATGCACAATCTGATCACCCTTCTCGGGTTTGCTTACCGCGTTGGTGTTGTCGAACAATGTTGCCAGATAGTGTAATACTAAACCATTTTTTACAAAGATGGTGTAGTTTTACATGCATATTTGTAGGAAAAATGTCGTGCCACTCCATTGAAATATTCTTTTAATTTGGTGTAATTTCAAGCGTTTTAACACCATTCTAAATAGTAAAACTTTTTTGAGTCTTATACGCAAAATGAAATATTTGACATATCAACTTCAACTGGTTTTTGTTTTTGCATTAGCAATAGCCTACCAAATAGCCATATTTTATTTTTGCATTGCAACTTTACAACTTGCTACACGGTCTCATAGCCCGAGTCTTCGATTATGATTTATATTGAAGAATGCGAGCTTGGTTGCTTTGTATATCTGTGCCAGGGCCGGCCTTCGCAAGTGCGGGGCCCGATTGGAAGCACTTTTGCGGGGCCCCACTCAGTGGCGTGAGCAGAAATTTTTGTGGAGGACATCAAGTCATAATTATGAGTGACATGAAAGACCGAGGCCCGAAAAGGGTAATGCCAAGTTAGTGTCAGGGCCACACTGTCAGTTCCACCTCTGCAGAAGAGACTTTTCATGTTCATTCGACGGACATATCCATAACAACCAATAAATCCATGAGTGGCTATACTCAATGCCTCCTCTCTGGCCAGGTACCTACCCTGGGGTACGGCAGGCCAATTGGCCACGTGTTAAATGAAATTAGTAACACTACTTGATATAATCAGCTAGCAAAGAGAAGATATAACAGCTTAGCAATAAAAAATCAACAAACGAAAAAATGTGACAACAGGTCATTACACAAAAACTACAGTGCTACTGTACCTTCTATTACAAGGCTGCACAATAACTTGCTAAAGCCCGCGGTCCTGACCGTCCTGAAAAATCCACTATTGCCCCTTGAAAAAAATCCTACCGATGACCAAGTTTGTTTGTGTGCAGATCAGCTTTTCTCAAACTTTTTGCGCATGTCCACTATCCATCAAATATATCATTTCGCGACACCTCATCTATGCTAGTGTAATAATACAATTGCACAAACAAGACCATGGTTTTCAGTTTTCAATGCACTAAATCATTTTTGGAGCTGGTGCTCGAGCCAAAAACTTCAGTTGCCTGGAGTCAGAGCCGGAGCTTTGAAGTTTCAGTTCCGAATCCACAACCCTGATTTAGGCTATTGTAGCCAACGATACAAAAATGCATTTGCTAAGAGAAACTTATTTTTAGTATTTTAGCCATGGGCGCAATTTCGTTGCAAAATGTGGGGGAGACAGCTTGGTGTGAAACGAATATGTTCATCCGGTCGATGCAGAAGTGAAGCTTTATAAATACAATTTCCCAATCTTGTTTTTAGAGTGTTTTGAAAGCAACACTAATCACGCTTTGCTTTATCTTTTTAACATCAAATTTTCATGGGTTTGACGTCAGATTTTAATAGATGAAATTCATGTCAAAAGTTCCATTCTATAAGAGTTATATTTGCATAAGGACACGAAAATATATTTGAGGTTGAACAGAAATCAAACTGCACAATGGTGAATTGGCAAAAAAGTACCAAGTTTAACCTGCATTAACACGAAAAGAATGTACAGCTAAACTAGGTGGTACGTACCTGCAAAGCAAATGTTTTTCACTTGGATAAAAACATTGATGCATTGTGGGTTTGGTTAAACTCAGGTAAATCAAATAACCCATGCATTCAGCACAGGCACAAAGTCGCAAAGTGAAAGAGTCACGAAATAAGTATCTTTTGGATTGGTTGGTCACCATTGTCGCGACATTACAAGAAATGAGGCTAAATGTGTAGCCCAACATGGTCCAACTGCTTTTGACCTACAGGCCATTTTACAAAAACGTGACAACTTGCGGGCCACATCGACAAAATGATGTATAAAACAACAAGGTTCACAAGATTTAAAACTAACAAAAGAAGGTAAGTGCGTCATTGACATTATTACACAATAGCAAATAGCATTATTACAAAGCCCTATCAGTGTGATGCCTGTGATCGAGGCTTCTCTGACACTATCGTTCCTTTATCAATACCAATGTTGGTGGTAGCAAGTCGGAGACTATCGACCAGTGTTCCGCCTGCCATTCGATTTCTGTTTTTACATTTTACTTGCTTTATCGTAGAAAATGTATTCTCAAACGTATGTATTTCCAAACATATTTTTATTGCGAAATCTTTCAATTTGGGAAATCTATCTTTACTGACTAATTTCCAAAAGCTCTCTACAGTCTATTCTAACGCCGTTAATGTTGTACATTTTTATTAAAAGATGTTACGCTTACTCTATTTAAATTACCTGTTGCAACATATCTAATTACAACTAACTGTTGCAACACATGCGCATTACCAACAAAGCTCGCAAGCCTTCAAAATTCGGCCCGCGGGTTACATGGGGCCAGCGGGCCTGTAGTTGGACCACACTGGTATAGCCTATTTTTGATTTAGTTTTGAGTTATAGGCCAATATGTAGCTAAGTCAATACTTATCCAACGTTTTGATTTAAATCCTGTTTACTAATGGTTGAAGACAATCTTCTGCAAAACTGCCAATCCTAAACTAAAACTATGACTCCACAGTAGTTCTGATTTTTGTTTTCGGCAAAAACTTCGGCAGAGATTTTCCTGTAAATGCAACTCTTTATCATTATATATTTGCATCTTTAAATTTACGTGACAACCAACGTTACAGCAAAGCCAGTTACATTTCTGCACGAAACAGATCACGGCTATATTGTGGTCTCTCACACGTGCAGCTGTCAAACTCTTATGGTTTCAAGACAATGACCTTCCTTTTTACAATAGTCCTATACAACCAGTGATTACTATAAAAGTCACTGATACCAAACAGGGTGAAATGTCGGACAGTAGCACTTAATAACCTTTCGTGGCCTCTAGAAGCTTGCAAAATGCTAAAAATCATTTTATCGAAGCGAAAACTTATAAAAATATCAGAATCAGCGATACCACATGCAACTCTGTTTCAACATCAGCTTGGCTTCGCTGTGCATCTAACATGAAACGTGACAAATGTCATTTTTATTTTTGCAACCTCTCCAAATATCAAATCTAAAGAGAAAAGTGTCGGGGGAACATAGCATATTATGTCCCTCCCGTCTGAAAAAGTGACGGGACACGTCCCCCGTGTGCCCCACTTCACTGCACCCATTGTCTGTTTAACCAGCTTGCTAAGAATGATGCGTGATCTTGTTTCGTTGTTTCAGATGTAATGCTAGCCTAATTGATACGTCATTGTAGTGGGTAACTGGTCCAGTAGTTAGCGCATTGGCTAGTTCAGTAAAGTTGGCTAATAGGAGGGGTGTTCTTTTTGCAATTATAGGTTATTGAAAGGATTTATTTCGTACCGGAACTTGTTTGATTTCCTTCTAAGGCTCGTTGTTCTTAAGCGTCCT
>JGI24021J15306_10003297_pt1 | contig 18115 bp, 13 predicted proteins | sample Ectturendosymbi1_FD_15306 | JGI IMG/M metagenome (IMG submission 15306)
GGTTGCTTAGTTGGGAGACCGACCTGTTCTCCTGCAACAACTAGGTTGACCCCTCAACTAGTAGGGACCTCTGCAATAACCTACAACCTCAGTCCCTACAGAAGCAAAGACGCCAAGTGTCAGCAGGAGATGCATGTCGCAAACAAAACTGCCTTGCGAGTTGTTCAAATGTGACAACTGTATGTACAATAGCAAACAACACATCCAGTATGTTAACACGGTCAGTTTTCGTTGTCTCGTTACCATACACGCATAACGAGTGGTCCGGTTCTGATTGTGCTTTGCTGAGTCAGCGCACTGATCGAGATAATGCGTTGGCCACCTCCTCGACAGGAAGACGTCTCGTTATGAAGTGCGCTTGGTTTCGTTCGCGCGATGCTTGGCTAGCACCTAGCACTGCTAGCAGTGTTGCCAGTTTCGCGGATCGTGAGCGGCAGCGACGCAAAAAAGTTTTGCAGCGGACAAAGGCATTTAGCGGAAAAACCGGCGGCACGTTGCGGTGCATCTAGTGGAATTATGTCATGCCCTTCGTCCACTGTTTTAACTTTGCTACTCGTTTGACTTCACAAGACGAAATTCACTTCATGTACGTCATAATTGTTTTCTTTGTTTTTTGTTGCAAAATCCAAATCGTCTGGAATTTGCACCGAGTGACATTTCTTTGACGGGAGATGGAATTTTGTCTTCATTCGTTGATCAATCGCGTAGAAAATTCAACAAAGGAATTGGTTTATGTTTGACTGAATTGATGTTTATTTCTTTGTGAAGTCATCGAGTGTGACGCATAAGTTGCAAGGCAAGGACTTCACGTCGGGCTTCACCTGTTTGCACATTCACGTTACTGGTAATTCGGATACAAATATACTTCTCACGCATGTTCTCTCTGAGGTCGGTCAACGTCTCCCTAGTCTTTGACGAATCATTGTTGTTGGTAATAATTTCTTCGAATGATATTTTCTACATTATGAAAGCCCTATCATCCGCATCAAGTGTCAGTACGTGGATTTTTCCTGGGGTAGCCAAAAAGATCTTTCCAGGGCGGCAAAAGTGGTTAAATTTCAGGTTACCCACACAAAGCTGAGAATACAACCTCTTTTTGCTAAAAATCGAATAGAAAAATGTCACATTTTAAAATACAGTGCGACCGGGGCACCCCCGCCCTTGGTTCAAAGTGTTTTCCTTCAAATTACCTCGAAATAATAGATGTACGCTTTACGTGAAACTGCCTAAGCGCTTAATAGACGGTCGAATGGCATATATAATTTATTCAGTGATGTAGCCGAGACTGTAATCTTCGAAACCGATACCCAAACCTCGTCAAAGTTGATATCGAGACTCGAGGCATATNNATTTTTCATCTGATAANTAAAATCCGACTTCAGGTTTCGTGCAGCAGCAAAAAGGCAATATACTGTATGTGGCTGGAACCAGATNTTTTCTTGACAATTTTTCTTCACAAANAATGAAAATAACACGATCTTCGGTATTATCGAGCAGAATATTGGTCGAATATCATCAATACTTTGATAGTTTTTTTGTTTCGTTGTCATAGGACCAACAGTAGAAACATTTGCAGTGCTGAAAATTCACAGGATCATATTGATGAATCATTCCAAGCGTTGAGGTAAGCGTACAAAGAGACTTTTCATCATTCGAAGCTCGAAAATACTGGTCGCGAAGCTTGTTCATTGATTTTGATTGCGACGGATTATGCTTTCAAAAGCAATAATTCTGAAACCAGAAATCACAAACGAAAAATTACTTGAAATTGTTTATTGCAACTTGTTTTTCTATAGTTTGTCACCAGTTATTATTTTAAAAATACCTCGGCTTTGCAACAGTGAACCTTTAAGATGGGAACTAAAACGTCGCAAGAAAGAATTGGTAAAATCAAAATTCTCAAGCTTGCAACGACTTACAAACAGCTATAGTGCTAAATGTTTGGCGATGTGTGATTTGTATGACCTTGCAAATATGCCCAACATGCAATTTGAACATGTCGCTGAAAAAACGTTTTCCACTTTGTGGAAAAAGTATTTTGCCGACATGTTCAGGAATTTGATGTGTCGTGGTTGTCGTAAAAGAGCACGAATTTGAAATAAAACGAGCAGGAGTTAAATGTTTCTATGCAAGTAAAGGAATTTATTAGAATCAAAAAGGAATTCATTAGAAGCAGTTAAAAGGACAAGGGATTTAATGTGTGTTATTTTGGCGTGCATAAAATGCATTACGTATTCAATTCATACATGGTTCGAACAAATATACATTTCATTCTTTGACATTATTTCTCATTACTTGCAATTGACGTTCACGTGTCCTGTTATCAGGCTATTCTAGAATTGTTACGACTTTTTTTCATGGTTAGTCGTGGGAAATAGACCAAGAGATACGAAAAACATACAAGAATTGACGAACTGTCCCACCATCAAAGAAGTTGTGTTTGGAACAAAGAATAACTAAAAATTAGCTTCATTGCACGCTTCCAATCTACGTTGGAAGGCTCGGCCTTTCTTGATTTTTCGTGAACGGTTACGCTCTGTTTTATCGCGTGGCTTCTTTCTGGCATGCGTCATCGCGCACGTGTGTTATCTCCAGAGGAAAAGTGTCTGTTAGACCGCTGCCAAACGCAGATTTTCTTTGCAGTGACCGGTTTATGAGGCTCTGGGAAGTTCAGCCTTTTAGTTTCGAAAAAAATTTAGTAATGTCGTTGTAACTAGCCACAGTTCGTGTGTTTTTCTTTACTTGTTTTCAAGTGCCAACATTTCGCTTGTGAGATTTTTCTTACATTTATAGGACTGATGATGCGTTGGAAAACGTGAAACTAGTTTCCCCGTCAATAAACTGTGACTGATTTACTTGCCGCCATCTTTGTGGCCTATGAAAAATTGATACGCTTGCAAGTTTTAATCGTCGCAGAAGAATCAAAGCAGAAAGCAGGCAGATTCCTCAGAAACTTGCCACAAGGCTAAAGTTTGCTTACTGAAAGACATACAATTTTCACACGCACGAAAGCTGATGCATAATTTATTACACAGCCAAATTAAAACTGTTTCCGTCAATTCCACATATTTTGACCAAAGCTCGCATCCGATTCGCATTTTAGTATAGAATGTACGAAGTCTTTAATTTCAGTAGGAACTGGCTAATTGAACTGTTAGCTTGCTTCTTTTGCCTTTCAAGAAAAGATATTTTAATGAAGGTGCACCTTGTACTTCTAGATTGAAAAGCGTTAAGGAGAAATAATCTCAAAATAAATATCAATCGTTTTTGAAAAATGACCATAGTGTTAATCATAAATTTATGAAGACGTGAAGCAATAGTACCCATGAAATGGAGTTCACGAGTTACTTACAAAATCTTTGGAACATCTTTGAAATATCACAAAAGGTATCAGGGGGTGAGGTGATGTATCGCAGTGTCTTCATCTGACACCTAGCGGACTTATTATTGTAAAGCGTGTTCTTTTGCTCCACCCGTCACTGCTGCAGATATTGTAATACTTACAGTTTAAACACGTTACCAGAAAGTTTCTCTGAAACACTGAATTTGATTGTTTTTTTAATCATTTGTTTGCTAGTATACGCATTCTGTTGCAGAAAAACAAACCATTTTGTTTGCTTATATACTTAACTTCACAGAATCATATGTAAAAACAGTCATTTTCAATAAAATCTTAATTGTCAGCAGGATATAACGGAAATGCAGTAAACGGATTAGCTGTAGCGAGATTGAACATAACAAAATAAAATGTTTTTCAGTCAGTGTCAGCTAAGCCGTACTTCGATTCGCATGTTAAATGAAAAAAAGGAAGCACTGTACTCTGTGGCAACTCTCAGTGACTTCACAAACGTGTTTGATTTTTCAGGTTGGTGAAAGGCTTTGCGGACATAATTGTTAGTGTCGTGTGCATTTTCATTTGATCGGCAAAGTATGTGCTCTGGATTGTAGCAAACATGTTTGCAATCTACGTTACAATGTATGGTCCAAACTGAGGTACTAGAACTGTTCGTTATTGACTGAATATGTTGAGTGCAAGTTACGTTTTCAGTTGCAAGTGCCTTGTTAAAAAAATTTTTGTCGTTTTAAAATATGCAAATCTTTTGAAATGCGTAACGTAACCATGCTTACGCCTAACAGCACAATATAATGCACAATTTTGCAGATGTTTGATAAATTTATGGCAAGGTCTAAGCCTGTCGAAATAGTTTTTTTATCACAGTTTTTTGGTTGAATAAAAATATTTGAGCAATATCGTGCTCTCAAAACATTGATCCAACAGACGGCTAAACCACAAAAATGTTGGGATTGCACAATAGTTACTGTCTACAATCGTTAATTTTGTTCGAGTGTCATTCGATAAAAAACTAGTATTAACCCAACCTGCATTACGTCTAGTAAAGTGCACTTCAAAGGAATGTGACCGAAACGGCAAAAACACTTTAGTTTTGTTGAGATATCCATAACTGAAGACATGATGCGATCGTTGAATAAAATAAACATTTTAATGAACGGAACGCGTTGCCAAGCGACAGAGAGATCCTTCAGATAAATTGTTTGAGTTCTTCATTTCATGATAAATGGCCAGTAAATTTGGTTTGGGAGTACTGTAAGCTTTGGAAACAAATACATACTTGTTCCCTCTACCGTTTATATTGATGGTTGGGAATTGATTTAATTTCAAGGAAAAGCTAAGGGTAAAAAACGCCCTCTTTTTCTTTTGGTTCCCCTTTGAATAATTTGCAATATTTACAAATAATATTAAATGTTAATGATAATGACCACTTGCAGTTCTTTAAGTGCGTGAACACTTGCAGTTCTAAATGTGCAAATTTTGTAATGAATAAAATCATCTTTGAAACATTTACTTTTGAACAGGAATGGTTATAAGATTTTCTTGGCACCATGGTCATATTGGACAAACAAGCAACTGATCCTTGCCTCCGATACTTCTCTTCTTAGCATGTTTGATTTTGGAGTCAATTGCCTACATACTGTATGTGTGGAGGCAGTGACGTAAATGACAGCTATGGCCGTCGCTTTCTGTCCCTGTATTCCTGATAAAGTATTTTGTGCTTGGTCGGGATGCATAAATAAACTGAACTGAACTGTATGTATATGTTTATAGCTAAAGGGACTTGTTTGTTCAATACCTGCTAACCACGATGTCTGCTGGTGGCTTTCTGTACTTCTTGCATCACTATCGATCGTCTCATACCAGGTTTGAGCACTTGCAGCCGCGCCACATGAAACTGTGATAGCATTTGTGGTTGATTCGTAGGCATTTTAATTGCGCTTTGAATCATCACGTAAAACTCATGGTTGAGAAACTTGTTACCTGAGTGTAAAACGTATATATTTTTTTGACCTTTTGATCCCAGATGGACAATATTGGTAGCGACACGAATGATAACGGTTGCTGGCTTGTAAGTTGAATGAAGAAGAAAACGAGTTTAGCTTTTACAAAATAAATGAACGAAACGTATTTTTCAAACGGTAATTTTTCTTCCCGCGGAACGCTAAAAGATTCTGGAAGATTTATCATGAAAAGGTTGGTTCATTGAATTATTTCAGATTATATGCAATTACGCTTTACTCGGGAGTAATTGCTGCTTTCTTTCGAAAATATATCTTAGAAAGTAATTCAAGAAAAGTTGAGTATCATGCATAGGTTGCAGTGACATTTGCGCATTGTGAAATTTTCGTAATATGTGAATCAAAGCAAGTAAGTTTTCATTGCAGAGCAAAGAGTATACGTTGATACCGACACATACATGATAAAACAGATACTTAAATAGAACAATCTCACTGCTAGTGGGATTTGTTTCATTCAAACTACAGATGAGGAACTTTTGAGGATTCAGACAGAAAGAAGCATTTCTTTGTGAAGTTGAAGACTCAAATAATGTGATAAAAATGTTATTTTGAATTTTATTCATTGAGGGCACAGATAAACTTCACTTAAGCGCTCTGCTTAGATTCAAATCTTAAAAACTTGATTATATGCAACAAAATGGAAAGAATGAACTGGTGTCGTATTTGGAAAGAAACTACAACTTGAATTTTGTTTTGTTCATATAAAAATTTCTTATCTTGTTTTCAGACCTCAGTTCATACTCTTTGGGCCAAACGCGGTCATTTCCTGCACAGTCCTTTTGATGTCATTGACAATCTTTTGCTTGTTGGCGAACCTAACAAAGGTTCATTGTGATTGTGAAGTCATCAAAATTACGGTGGGTATAAAGTCGCAAAAAACAACAAATACAGTTGGAAACATTGCACCCCTCAAATTTAATTTTCGTTCTTCATGTGAACATAATAATGTATTGAGTTTGTATTTCAGTAAAGCGCGTTGATGGAAGATCACCATCTTTTTAAGATGTGCAATTTATTGCTGATTTTCAAAATTTTTATTGCGAAAGATCAAGAAGATTTTATGAAGAAAGTGGCCTACGTTGCAAAAAATGGATTGGAAAAGGTTGTTGCAGGATGTCCTGAAGAGCGTACATTTAAATTGTTTTTAAATTTTCTTTTTGATATAACCAGTTAAGCTCCCTTGAAATGCAGCAATATATTTGAGAAATGAATTTTTTACATTTTAATCCAACAGCACAAAAGTCCTCAGTTTGTTGAAACACAGTACATTTCATCAAATTTTGTCATCAAATTTTCATGCCGAGATCTGCTGAACGTCATCTTTACAAACCTGTTGACATGTGGCGTTTATCGAATTTAACACAAATCTCTTGTAAGAAATGTACACGAGGAAGATTTTTAAATTCTTTTAACCAAGAGCGGTGCATGCTTCAGGTCTCCCTTGAATTACATCACTGCTAGCCTGTGTGTGTCACACACCATCTTCTCCTTAATTAGTCAATTGTTCCTTTACAAGTTATTCTGGGGTTTTCGGAGGTGGAAAGCGTCATCTTTTCTATGTAAGGTGAGCACATACAGTACAAAGACTCAACTTTGGGTTGTGGATTGATTCTACACCACGTAAGTGCTTGTTATAGTTTCACTAAGTTTAGTACAACCTACCAGTGCATTTAAAAGTTGAAAATTTTATCTTTCGACGGAAAGAGATATTTTCTGCTTAAAACGATGTTAAAGATCAATTGGGTCTGGTTGCATAGTTCGTAATGACGCGTAGTTTCCATATTTTATAGAAAGTAAAGTAAGCTTGATCTTGTTGGTATGCTTGCCGTTTTTGTGTGTAACGGTAAAAGCTTCTTTTTCTGAAAGCGACAATTTGATGCGAAAAAAGGACAGCTTCTTCAAATCGAATGAAAGCAAAGAAAAATATAGTTGTTTCCTAACAAAGGTTTTATGGCGCGGAGATCAAGCAACAACAGTTGTAACTGCTATCCCCACACTTTGCTTTTCGCATCTGCAGTTGTTTTCAATTGCCCTGCCTCACCGACACAAGGTAATTACAATAAGTGTCGGCAAGGTAAGGATAAAATCCCCTTGCACTGACTTTGCAAATGTTGGGTTACGAAAATTCGACGCGTGTTGTTAAGCTATTCAATTTGACTTGCATCTTGCCACTTTTTGCTTTGTAAACGGCGTTGTGAGCCTGTCAGGTGGCAAGCAATTTATCCATCATGCAAAGTTATCTTCTTCCTTTTCTCGTGATCCGATCAATATTTCTGTAATTACAATGCTTCTGTGTACTTCATAACACGTACATGTGTGATTAATGATCAGTATGATGTAAAGTTTTAATTTTTACTGGACGTCATAAGGGCAATTTCGTTGCTGAAAGTGGTTGTGTTGCTGGGCATAAAAAACAACACACACCAGTACTTTATTGGTTCACTTCATTTATTGCGCTCAAAATAAAAAAGTACATCTGTTGAAGATGTGCGTGCTGGGTGCTTGGACTTTGGCAATCGGATGCGNGTTTGTGCCGTTTTCTCTGTGGTTTCAACCAACTGCATTGCTGGGTNGAGTATCCGAAGGTACCTGCACGATAGATGATAGATGGTAAACTATAATTGAGATCATTTAAATTGTCCTCTGTTGTCGGCCTCGATACAAGTGTTTGGATTATTTCGGTTTTGAACGACTTGCTGAATATGTTTAGATTGGTCGTAGGGGAGATGTGGGATCTTTGACCATGGTGTGGGCTCAATGACCAAACATATGACTGGAAATAGGTCACGAGCTATGACGTCAGTGCATCCGTGAGTCCACGAGAGTAAAAGTAAACACGATTTGAAAAGAAAACTATAGCCACTCCACAAGAAAATTGACGCACTTCGCAAACAGACCAAGACATGACGACCCAGGAACACAACAATATATGGAGACCCAAGCCTGCAAGCCTTCAAAACGTGCATCGGAAGCAAAAACACCCCATCCAAATAAGGGTGAATAACAAGCTGTTACGTCTCGGAGGCAGAGACAACCCAGTCAAATAAGGCTATCCCTCGAGGCGTTCCACAACGGAACCAGAGAACAGCTCAAAAAACGTGGTCATGTGACACCCACATGATGCACGACACCATAAAGATGAAGGAAAGAAACAAGAAAATTACTGTATAAATCACCGCGCATTTTGACATGAAATCAGCCACTTGTGGTAGTAACCTGACGTATGAACATTATAGCACTTTGAGGCAGAATTTTGAATAAAACCTACTATAAGTAAAAACTATGCGTAATGTAATCTGACAGTAAGAACGACGTATTTCAGATATTAAAGTAATTTCCCGTGTTAGACAGACTGGATAAATTTTACCTTTTTCACATTGAAACGGGCAATAGATATTCACTTTTAGGGCGGTTACCCCGTCAGCAGAACGGCAAAAACTGTCCTGGATATTAGCTTTCTCGGACCTACATGAACACTAAAAAGCTATGTCTAAAGAACCACTATTCCTCTGATAATAGAAAATATCGCAGAAATTTGGTTTTACACCGAAAACACTACATCGTTTCTCTACGTCGGCCCCTGCATTAGCATTAGGTGATTGTTGCATCTGAAAGACGTTGAAGCAAGAGACACAGTATTTTACTAACCTGTCTTATATAAATTTTCCGGTCAGTCTGCGTTTTTATGCACAACGGCAAGTTTGAAAACATTTCCTAACAAGTGAGCTTGACTATTAAAAAATTTAAAAATAGGAAAGTTGATATTGACGGATCAACTTACTTGATTCTCTGGCTTGTACAGGAAACATCATATAAATTTACCAGACAATGGTGGGTCGATGTTACAAACACATGCACCGAGAAAAGTATCCTTTTGGACGAAAAAGTATTAGTCGGTCTGTGCATCGCAAATCTATATGAGGTTTAAAAGCAGACCGAACAGTTATGCAAATGTCATTGACAGCGAAATTCATCAAGACGTCAGTGATCACTTGGATTTAAGGCGTTGTCATAACTACGCTATCTATCCGTTGAAGCTTTTAATTATGCATTGTGAGAGCATCTTACCATTGTTTAAGCATTTACTTCATTGTGTTGTCGTTTTGAACCGACACCTGTGTCGGCGCTGGAGCACTATTGTGAAACCTTAGTCAGTTGACTTAGGATCAACAGGAGTGGCAAAACTATCATTATTTGTTGAAAATAGAATGACAACGAAGCGATTACCCGGCTACTGATGTGGTGGTCTTTGATCTGCGACATGAGCAGCAGGGCAATGGTTTCAGAACGTCGAAGGAATGCACGCACATGCCAAGGCAAAGATTTATTGCGAGTAATGCAGTTGCTGTTGCCTGTGACTCAGCTTCACGCGTTTAGCTCCCCATAAAATGTCTTAGTGGCAAACCTCGGTGGAAAGCCTAGGNAGCATGGCAGATCAGCGCTAGGGTTGCGGAGACCTTTCCAAATTTTAAAACTCCGACACCTTAACACAACGTGAATGAAGTTTGGCTGTCAACAATTTTGCAGCAACAAGCAATCAATGCAAACCGTGGTACACAGCAAAAATTCTCTGTTTCAATAAAAGTTTCAAACGAAATTGTAACGTTTCAACAACAGACACAGGATTCCCGGTTTAGGAGTGCGATGTAAAAATGACTCAGTTGGACTTCCGGAGTGGATAGAAACATCCGACTTCGCCACCAACTCCGATTCCTAGTGTACCTAGAAATCCAACTCCAACTTCACCCAGAAACCTCCGCCTCATTGCGACTCCGGCGCTGACTACGCAACCCTGATCAGTACAAATCGTCATGAGGCAGGGCCGATGTTGTGACCGCGAGAACGTTCCCAGAACATGTCTGTCCGGCAGTCGGCTGCATTGGCCGAAGATAGCGAATTCAAAGTTCGGGTTGGTGCCGACGTTCCATTGGTGAGTGAAGAAACAGGCTGCTTCCTTTGGGTCATACAGCAGCCAGAGGTTGTTGCCCAGGAGTCCAGGCTCTCACCGTCAAGGGAAACAACCTGCCGTATTATTCAGAATATCTGAAGAATGCGTAAACAAAACTGTCATTTGGAGCGATGGCAACCAAACCTCGGTGCGCGCATCTGAAACACTGTGACTGATGGGAACCAAACGCCAGCACGCTGACGGCGAAAGTCAAAACACGTCAACGCACAGCGGGAAGGGAAACAAAATTTATCTCATGCAGGGAAGGATCATGTTTTGAATATTACTTTGTGCGTCAAGTTGGTGATACCATTTATCTTCACAGATGTTCAGTGAATGAAAATTAGTTTTTTCAACAAAAGTAACTGTGCAAGCTTCATGTATCGGTGGTTTGTTTACCTTTATTTGGAACACTGCCCCGACAAGGACAATTCAAATAAACCTGTTCCTAATAATCTGGTATTTTGGGCTCGCTTCTCGGTACCTCTCATGTTGGTAGACTAAGTTCGATTCCCTGACAGATCCTTGAAATGCGTTTATAAATGACATAGATTCAAATGTAAAATGAAGCATAAATCAGCGGTGTTGTCAGTTGATTTTCCAGCGCTAATTACAAACGTAAATTGGAAAAATGTACCATGGGCTAACACATTAATTGGACCATGCTGCTGAGCAGCGGGAGATGAATGTCAGTAGAGCATGTGTGACTCTCTTGTACATCAGACATAATGAAACGTCGTCTTCTCCTTTGTGTTTCAGTAATTTATTTCCTCTTTCGCTGATCCCACCACGATTATCAGATTCTTTGTTGGTGTTTTCCCTCCACCTTCAAACTCCATGATTCTGTTCATGGATAAAAATCATATCAAAGTTTTAATCTGTTGTCGTTACTATCGAATACTACCGTTGGTTAAATCATGTTAGTAGGGGAAACATTTAGAAAAAAAAATCAACAGAAAAATGCAAACCCGAAAGCATATCATTGTCTGTATCTTGCGTGTAGCTTAGTCTCTGCTTATCTTAATTTTAAAGCAAATATTTCGTTGTTTCGCGTTTACCTGTTGAATCGGCGTCAGTTGCTCGGGAGTTCTTGTACTTCAGCTCCGAGCAGCTTCAGCCACCTGTTATTGCTGCTCCATCCGGTGCGCCGCACTCCCTGCAAATGCTAACGGGATGCTACTCACCTTTCAATCATAGGTGCAGGAGCAAGCAAATTTTGAGGGGTGCGAAGAATTTTTGCCAGAATTCCCCCAAAGGTATCCCGAAATGTTCTCCTGCGACTTTTGCCTACGAATTTTCTCCCATCAAGATCATGAAGACTCTTTTTGATGCGACCTCCAAAGCAGGTCTTTATTTGTTTTTCTGAAAAAGTTGGCGCCATTTTTTGAAGTCAAGCAACGTTGGTTGCCATTTTTGCCCGTATTTTCAGGGATTTTGCTCCAATTGTCAAAGATATTGTCCGGATTTTTGAGAAATCAAAATTGTTGGTGGTGCGCTTGCACCCCTGCACCCCACCTCTTAAACCACTGCTTTTGATCCTTGTCAAAAGCGCAAAGTTTTCGCTGGCAGATTCAGTTGCGCCAAGCCAAATTTTTGCGGATTGATATGTGGCATGTCCAGTCGTGTCTGTTTCAGTGGTTCGGCCACACAACCGAAATTGATATAAATTGAAACTAATCACGTGTGTTTCAATTAATCACGTAATCACATATGTTGAGCCGAAGTATTAGCTTAGAAATTTCGGAACCTTTCAGTTTTTCAATCACACTTTGTAAAAGACAATTGCATAAGTAAAGCTGAATGATCCATATGCGGATGAGTCCATACAAAATGCTCTTGTCTGTACACGAATCCTCACAACTACAGCATTTTCAAATTTGTTCCAGCCCAGCAATCTCTGCTCTTACAACCTTCTTTTGTTAATAGTGCAATTTTACCAACAGCAAGTCACAGGAGATAAAATAAAAGTATTGTGCGAAGCAGTGGCACTACAACTCCATGAAATGTATTTATCACTCATAAAATTGTGGAGGTGCGCAAGGAGGTGCAGAAAACCCCTCAAATAAAGCGACCGACCTAAAATTGCTAAATAACCACATAATTGAAATGAACATGTTGCACGGCAAGAGGAATGCAGTCATCATGGTTTATCCCAAATGTCGTATTTTCTTTTACTCCTCTCCTATGTTGGCTGATTCATTGTTTATTTTTATCATATCGTTTATGTGAATGGCTTATGTTGAGATCAATATGTATTTAAGTTCGTTTATTCGGAAAAAAGCTGGAATGAAAATTTGAAGAGGTTTTTCAAAATTATTCTCAAAACATCGATAAATGTAAACTTTGAGAAAAAAATGTAAATGTAAAAAATATGAAACCGAAAATCTCAAAACTTTCAAAACTTGCTGAATTATCCTCACCTTTATGCAAAATACCTAAACATGCTGAACTGGTTTGTGGCAATCGCTGTCTATGCGAAAGGTCTGAAAATGATGAGCGCGTACTGATGAGTAAACAGCTGGGTTACGAAAATATGATAGGACTGAGTGATCGAAGGATCTAAGAATCTAAGCAATGTGGTACTTAACATTCTGTTATGTGGACTACATGTGTCTGCAGCATTCTTGAAAACATGTGTCTGTACAATTCATAATGGTGTCTACAAGAAACAGACAACATCATGTTTTTCATCTGCATCCACTATATTTTTTATCAGAAAGATATTTTATTTACATGAACTTTTATATAAAATCCACTGATTACCACAATCACTGCAATTATTGTATAATTTAACAGTTCAGTCACTTCCATTCTGATAGCGCGAAATTACGCCGGACAACTGTAATTAGTTGTGCTCGCTCACTTTGAGTCGATCTGGACACAGGCATTTCCGTTCTGGCAGACAGTGATAAAAGTACTTCGGAATCTGAAGTAAAGGCTTGTCGGTGTTTCAACGAAGTGTTTGTTAGGTTTCTTACACGTTCATTTCTTGGAACAATCTTCTGTTCAAAAAAAATTTGAAATCTCTACAGAGAACAAGGTTTCCGAAACATTGTCGCGAATCGATCTAACTGCTAGTTGAACAAGTGTTAAAACTTTAAATTACCAGGTGACTTTATATCTTTAAGATAAACGTAAGGGTTCGTTTATAATGTTGCGCAGTAATCGTTAATATCTTCTGTTTAGCCGCAGTTGCGTTCATGAAACTGAGCTATAATCGGAAAGCTCACCTTCCATATCAACAGTTAGCGTCATAATGCAAAGCTTTCAAAAAAATCAAAAATGAAACCGAGCATTATTCTCGGAAAAAGCCGAACATTTACATGAGCTCGAAAAACATATCCGGTTATCTAAATTGTAGAAACCTTTCAGCAAAGACAGTATGTCAGATGGAGAGCAACATGAACCTACTGCACAGTTGCGTTTACTTCCGTGGAAAAAGTCGTCAATACAAACTTTTGTTCTCAAAATTTTTCATTTCTTTTTCCGGTTTTCCCTCATTTGTTTCACGGCTATCACAAACATGCTGAAGTACGCATTTTTAAATAAAATGTGGATTTTTACGTAATTCGTTATTTTACGTTCTTGAACTTGGTTTAACAAACGTATGCGGTTGGATGGAAGAGCAATGCGTGATTTAAAAAAAATCACTGGTTCGAAATCGAAATCTTTTTTAAATTGACAAGAATCAAACAACAATCCGAAATACACTCCCGGTCGACTGTAAGATATGTCACTTTAATTTTTCAGGTTTTCCAAAACATACAAACAAAAGCGACCCCATTTCAAAAACGTTTTTTCTAGGCGACCCCGTTGATGGATAACCTAGAGCCTTAGAATGCTAATGATACATGTAAACGACCCATTACAAATCTCAAGAGGCATTTTTGTCTGGGGCGAAATCATAAAAATGCACACAATCCACGAAAGGAACTATACAGTGATGAAACTACCAAGTAATGTAAACAGTAAGGCGAAAAAGATAAACAAAAAAACAATTCAGTTTGAGACGACATCAAGCACATCTAATGGGATGAATGCACTTTATGATTTTTCACAGATCATCCATTCGCAGATTGACACAAGACATTGGAAGACACACGATATTCTCAACACTATTAAAAAAGGATCTGTTTTTGGACTGGATGATTATCAATTTGAGAATACAGCTTCCCACGAATGTGTTGTGCAAAAGGCTAAGAGTTTATGAATGGCTAGATTAGAAATGACTGGACTTTCATTTCTTGTTCTTATCCAAAAATATCATAAACTCTGTTTTGAAAATTCCAGTTGCAAACTTTGTCGTTTAATAACTCGGCAAACTCATTCTTCGCAAGACAGGTGTCTGGCTTTGGCCTCCTGAAATTTCAATTGTGTGCCATAGCCGTAGCCAGGGTAGGTCGACGGAGACCGTGCCCACCTCAAATTTCTAGTTTATCTTGTTGTTTTGTTCTTTGAGAGGCTGTGTCGCAAACAAGATATTGCTACTTGCTAGTCAAAATATTTGGCCCTTCTAAAATGTTGGCTATGTTACTGTTGTGCAATGGTTTGTGGATCCAACTTTTCCTATCAAATCCAAACTACTTCTGAAATTGTGTATGAAGCTTTAACTTTCGTTTAAAATTACTCAGTTTGCTCTCAAAGCAATCAGCCTAACCCCTAGAGGAGCTCGAAACACAAGCATGCCTTTGTGACGGAATGAATGCAATAAAGTCAATATTTGCCAGCAGGGACTTCTTTAAGATATGACCTTGCTGATTGTAAACAAATTTTAAAAGACCGCAAGTATTTTATCTGAACACCGAGATCTTCGTAAAGCAAGGTTTCAGTGCATTTTGATGATGGTAGTAAAGCCAATCTCTACTGTATTCTGGGAAAGCGCTGGAAAATTTTGAGACCGTTTAGGTCTCTCAAAGCACCTTAAAAACACTGTTGGTCCGTACATTAAAACAATCATGACGGAACAATGCATAACTCGTGCTTGGTTGATTATCATCATTTGATAGCCAAACAAATGACAGCATGAAACACGGTACTGCCTCTATAAATGCAGTAGAAATAGATTCACTGCAAGCCTACTTTTAATTTTCTTGTAAAGTTTATAAAAACTTTTACATCTGACTTGTCAAGCCAATTTGTTTTGCGAGACCAAAATTACATTTCGCGACCCATAGTTTGAGAAGACATGGTCTAATAAAATGCAATTGTCTTATAGACAAACGCGATAATCCTACTGCAAGAAGGTCTGTATTCGCTTCCGATTTATTGTTTAAAGGCAAAAATAAAGCGTGAAATGACGAAACGTTGAAATATATAAAAAACTGTAACAAACTGCGCAGTATCACAAAATTTGTTTTAGTTTTGATGTTCTGAATGCAATACTTTTGTTGAAGCCCTGAAACCCTTTTTAATGTTTTTGGTCATCCTTACCACACAAACGTTTGCTCATATCCAGCATTTTCTCAAAACGTGTACGTGACGACCAGGATGTCGCCTCGTGAATGACATGTGAACACCGCAGGCGTCGTATTGAAAGCTGATCTGTGAAGATGGATTCTCTGAAAAGCAACACTTAAGTTCCTGGCTTTCAGCGAAAACAATTTCGTGTCGTGAAAACATTCCCTGGCTCTTTTGAAACTGCTGAAAGCTCAAGTTTGCTGTGTCTGTCGTGATGACTTTGTTACTCGGCTAAAAAACAGGCAAATTATGAATCATCTTACAGCAAAGCAAGACTCACCCACGACATTAACTTTGAAAGGCTTTTGGGTGCTTCCCATAAAAAATATTTGTAACATTAACAAGCACCCTAACAATTGGTTGCTGTGCCACGAAAGGGAAGCAAGCAAAAGTACTTTTTCGGGTGAATCATCAGTTGTCCTCAAAAAACTTTAAAATGATTAAATCACCAAAAACGTCTTTAGTAGTTTTTGAAATGAAAAAAACGTGAATGTTGGCATAAAATGACGATTGTTTCAGATGGGAATGTTGTACATTTGGCCAAAATGAATGCACTCACCGATGCTCAAGACCATTCAACAATGCGGAATGAAAGCGAAGTTGTGGTGGACGTAGGTACCAATACTATAACACAAACGTGCATTGATGGGCTGGGGTTATGAACAGATCTTTGGTGAATGACGGAAAATGAGTGGCAATCATTTTTATTAGCATAACATTGCTTTCATCTTGTGAAATTTAGAATGAAAAAGAAACTTGTAGACCTAAACAAGTTTTGGAAAAAGAAAACTAACATTTTTTATGTGAAATTGGTTCCCGTGTAAACATGCAGACCCAAAAACAACTATAATCACAAGATGTATTCACCAAGGAACTCATTTTCTGTCGCACAATCGCCAGTTTCTAGTTCTCTGTGCAGCATTTGATAAATTATAGAATGTTCTGTTTGAAAAGGAAAAGTGTTTCTTTAGAAAAAAAACGCACGACTCTTTTCATTTATCGCTAAAAATTAAAAATCGCCAAAGGCTTGAGCGCGTCTTACTTCCCATTTGTTGTCTTCGGTAGCTCCGGGCTGCACGTCACTTTTTCACCTGTTGTCGGTTCCGCTGAAGATGACTATAATTCTTAGTGCTTGACGTGGTGAGAACGCTAAGTGCAGGTTAGAATGTCAAAATAGTTTGATCTTGATGCCACTTCTTCAAATTGAAACTTAGCTGTTGCTTGTACTCAGCTGGATCTGATGTGTGATGTGCTGCAGCAAGGTTCATCATTAGATCCCAGGGTTAGAATTTTCTCCGCCAAGTGTGTATTGCGCTTGTCGCGGCAAAGGATATTGAGTCACTTAACATGCAAGATTGGCAACTGCTTACTGTATCTCGAGGACTTTGGATTTTAAGTCTTGCATTTGTGGAACGCTTCTTCGTAAGTGAAAGTCTGACATCAAAATGGATAAATTCGAGCTCAGACAAGGCAGCTTCTATTTAATGAAGTTGATTTGTGTGATAGTTTAATCAAAACAGCTAATATACTCAGAATAATTCTTCTAAGAGTCATCCAGAATGTTATGATTTATGTTGTTTTGATAGATTTGACTTTGTTCTCGTATTATCCAAGTACATGGAGACTTGGACATATTATAAAGAAATGTGCTGAACAAATGGCAGAAACACTTCATCTGACCAAATTACAACATACTCTCCAATATTTATTTTATTTTATTTCCTGTAGTTTCAACACAAAACTCAGTTTCATCTTTTTGGGGATTCCTTTTACACCATTCCTCAGACAATTCCAAGCTCTCATGAATTAATGTTGGCCATGTGCTTGCAGGTAATGTGAGGGTGTCGAACGCAAAACTGTTACCAATCAAAGCATTTAAAGATATTCAGAAATAGAATAAATCAATTAAATATTTAAAGACGTTTGACTACATGAAATGAAAATAACCACTTCTTGTAATAACACGTTTTTTTAGTTAACTCCTTGGCGTCTGGGTGGTTTTGGCGATTTTCGCAAAAAAAACAGCAGTTTTCGGTTGCCTTACCAACGCCCAAGCTCCTCCGCCGATTGCGCTAGAGACCTGTTCAACGGCTCAAACGGATCGGCCAGTCTAGTAGATTGCACTAGACAACAAAATTTTGGCTGGGGTGTGCGAGTTTTTTGTGAGTGACTTCATAAGTGAAGTAGTTTTAGGGTCATTTTGGCTCATGTTGCCTGGCCTAGGGCCCAACCACTAGGACAAAGTGTGTCGCTGAAGTTTTCATTGGAAACTAGACTCGAGTCCGAGTCTTTTGAGCCTTTGATCGACTTTCTAGCATTTCTGGTTCAAAAGTTACG
>JGI24021J15306_10003298_pt1 | contig 18113 bp, 9 predicted proteins | sample Ectturendosymbi1_FD_15306 | JGI IMG/M metagenome (IMG submission 15306)
ACTGTTTTCAACCATTAGTGAACAGGATTTCAGTCAAAACGTTGGAGAAGTAGCCTACAGTATTTACCTAGCTGTATATTGACCTATAGCTCAAAACATAACTTCCAATGACGCCACAGTGGTGACCAACAAATCCAAAAGATATTTTTTCCTTGACTCTTACACTTTGTTCTTGTGCTGAATGCATTGGTTCGTAAGTCATCTGTTTTACCTGACTTGAGTTTAACCAAAGCCACAATGCAGCAATGTTTATATCCAAGTGCGAAACATTTGCTTTACAGATGCATCACACGTAGTTTTGTTGGACATTCTTTTTAAGGTAAAACTTGGTACTTTTTTTACCAATTCACCGTTGTGCATTTTGATTTAAATCTCAAACAAATTTTGTGTCGTTATGCAAGTAAAACTCTTAGAATGAAACTTCTGACATGGTGCAGAGTCATAGGCGTAGCCAGGGGGAGCCAAAGGGGACATGCTCTCCCCCAAATTTTTAGAAAATATAGTCATTTTGTGCTTTGAGAGGCGTTTTTCCAAACAAAATAGTGTTATTCGCCTAAAATCAAAAATTGTGGACCCCCCAATTTTTTGACCCTCCCAAATTTTCTGGCTAGCTACGCCACTGTGCAGAGTTATAAGTCGGGCCGGGCTCGGGCTTAGGTTTGTCAAAATATTTCGGGCCTGCATACAAAACTTTTTTGTAACATTCGGAGTAGCGATTTTTTTCTTTCGTGATGTAGAAGATTTGTTGTGCTCTCCGCTGTAACTTCTGTGAGTGAAGTGATTGTGATTTTTCTTCAGCTAATTCTGTTTGCAAACACAGCTGCGTTCTTTTATTCTCTGCTGGGTTTGGTCTCACACTCTTTTTGAGGAGGCGACAATGGTGAGGAAATCCGCACGCGATGACGTTGCGTCGAAAAGATCAATCACTCACGCGATTCTTGGCTTGTTTTAAGGCGCCTACAAGCTGGCTTTTCATGTCTATAGCGCTATCCCAGAAAATTTCTTTTATGCCTATAGCGCCATTGTAGATAGTTTAGTGATAGTTTATTTTTTTCTTGGGAAACATTATATTCCCCAGTATTATCGTTGACTAACATGCTACGCTTGTGCCACATTATGCCAATGTTTTGGTCAAGGTGATTGCTATTTTGGGTGTGATAAACCGTGTACCTGCAACTACACCTGTACGCTACTTTTTTGTTACTCCACAGTTGCGCATATCCTAACTCCCTCGGTAAATTTGGCTTTCGGGCCTAAATCGGGCTTCAATTATAAATGTCGGGCTCCATCAGCATTTTGTGCACTTCAACTGACAGCTTTGATAAAACCCAATTGATATGTTCTACTATGTTGCTGTGCTTGTTTTCATCCAAATATGGTAGTAATGGAAGCAGTATGAACTACAGTACCGTGTCCAGCAACAAATTTAAGCATACTAAATATGTAAATCATCTGCAAGGACAAAACGTGATTAGTGTTGCTCTCACAACACCTCTAGAAATAAGATTGGGAATCCGTATATAAAACGTCACTTCTGCATCGATCCGATGACTATATTGGTTTCATAACAAGCCAGGTTTTTTAAGGTGTTTTAGGGACCCGATTCGGGTCCCTTGGATTTAAAATAGGGTCCCTAGAATAAGAGAAAATTATCATCGGGTTCCTAGCATCAGAGAAAATCGGGTCTGAATCAGAGAAATCGGGTCCCTACAGGTCCATACCGGGTACCTAACATTTTCCTTAAAAAAAACCTGTACCAAGCTGTCCCCCCACATTTTACAACAAAATTGAGCCCATGGTATAGTGGATGTAACCATTCGCTTTACGAAGTGGCGTTTCACAAATTGTGATTTTTTTACTGTATGTGCTTGCTCAAAGGTGTAGGAGCAGGCAAATTTTTGGGGGTGCTAAGGATTTTCCCGAATTCTCGCAAACTTGTCCGAAAAAATAACCCCATAAGAAAAAGTGACCTCCAAAAAAAGCTCTTCCTTTTATTTTGGGCGCCGTTTGGCGCCATGTTTGCTCATATTTTCACGGTTTTTCCCGGGACAATAATGAGGTTTGGCGCCCCCGTGTTTGAACTTGAGGTTTTTCGGAAGCAAATGCACTGTACTAAAGAAAGTACTTTTGACACTGTTGGGCCTTTTTGGCGCCCCACGCAGTGATTTCGCGCCCCAACGGTGATTCGGCGACGGGGAATTGTTCCTCCTTTACCCCCTCACTACGCCCCTGCCCCAAGCATTCATAAACTGCAAAGCTGCATCAACACCGTGCCCTTACCTAAAACGATAAGTTGGGCGTGTTACGTCAGCACCACGAAGCATAATGACAAAACTGTGGTATTGTGACATGCCATAACACGAGGGTCAGACACTGTTACAGAACAAGAACGCTCGCTTGCCATGTCTACGAGCCCTCGTCCTTCTCACCTATAAAAAAGGATAAGTCAGTCCGTACTGCTGCATTTCAGGCAAGAAGATATGAGTCAGAATCTGCCTGAGACGAGTTCAAATCCATGGCTGTGAGAATTTGACTGTTACGATAATAACTGTTGTTGACGTCGTACAGATTTACAAATTACTTAAACTACTGCCGCCCATTCCGACTTTATGAAACTTCTTCGATGGCCACTAGTGTCCAGTAAATAGGCTGAATACAATGCTCCAGTCCAGAGACTAATGTAGAGAACATTAGTTACTCCTGTATAAATTAGCAGTTGGTATCGCTGCTGTACTAGTTGAGCAAAAAATGTTAACTCATGCAAGAGATTTGTTAGTTTTGTTTAGAGCTAGCTTTTTCTGTCCAAATTTGGCTTTCTGTTCGATATCCAATGCCTCGTGAAAAGAGTTTAGATTGCAAAATGCTGGTTTCAAGTGGTGTAACTTAAAATTATCCCGTCCTGAAGACCTGACATTTTTCGAATTGCTTTGCAAATAATGCTGACGATAGCAGTTATACAGTATTTACTGCAAGCTGCGAACGATCTTTCAGTTAACTGAAACTGGTCCTTTCATACCTTCGGGCCTCATTTATTAACAACAAGCCAGGGAAGTTTATGTGATATAGCTTCGATGAGAATATAAAGGGACGAAACAGCAAAAGCTTACTTTGATGAAATCATAGACGAGTTTGCTTCGATGAAGGCACGGAAAGTGTTGTTTTGTTTTAATTAGCATTTTTGTGTAATTCACCCAGAAAAGGCTGGATATGTTTATGTATCGATGGAATTGTGGTTTTCGAACAGAGGTGATACCTGACTTACATTACATATTTCATTGCACAATTCAGATTGAACGTGTTTCGTTTTAAAAGACATTGTCGTTTGCAGTTGCAATATGTTGTTTGATTTTTTTTTGTGAGATATACAATTTTGTCAAGAAACACAAGGCAGACCCATAGACTACGATAACATTACTATTTGAATGTTTTGATGTTCATCAATAACAAAACTAAATGAGTATAGAAGTATGTTGCTGTCGTCATTGACAGTGGTGCAGGAGGGGGGAGTGCAGGGGGTGCAAGCGCACTCCCAAAAGCTTTGATTTATTGAAAATCCAGGCAAATTCCCTGAAAAATCGAGCAAAATATCTGAAAACTTGGGCAAAATCTCTTCAAATCTAGGCAAAAATGGCGCCCAATGTTTGACTTCGAAAAATGCCGCCCAACGTTTGCAGAAAAACAAGTGAAGGCCATTTTTTGGAGGTCGCACCAAAATACGGTCAACAAAAGTTGCACGACAATGTTTTGGGCAGGTTTGGGAACATTTGGGCAAAAATTTTTTGCACCCCCCAAAAATTTGCTTGCTCCTACACCTGTGATCATTGATAATTTATATTTTACTTGCTGAAAAATTTAAAGCGAAAATAAACACAAATATTTTCCGTTTTAAAAGATTTATTTTCCCTACGGTTTATCTTTAGTAAAAATTGTGTCAATATTTAATATTTAAGTTATCAGCAAGGGCGCATATTGAAATTTTGCAATGGGCGCCACTTTGCATAGATACGCCACTGATTACTACCTACGTTATTCGGAATTCCCCACGGTAACTACGCATATTAACTTGGATTGGGAGAATCTGAATTAAAAAAGAGAAAGCCACAATAACGATTCTCAGCTAGTAAAAGCAGTTGAAGTCATTCATACGTTTTTATTTAAATTGATAGTGAAATTAATGGATAACGTCGAGTGAGCTTAACGAAGTCAGCGATTTCATACAACTCTGGAAAAAGAGTTCACGAAATTGTGCGCCATGTCTGATGGACGAACAAAGTACAACAAGCCCGCCCATATACTGCGTAGCTAAGCTGCGAAAAACGACATAATATCAACATGCTATTATTATTGAACTGGATCGTGAGGTAACAACATTTGAATTCGCAACATTGGACATATTTAGGAAGCAGCTCGTTGGCTCTGAACAACGAAACGGATAAGGTTGGGGTGCACTACGTGGTATTCTAATGCAAATGTATTTCTGCCCGCTTCCCACATTTTTTGCTTGACCGACGTAAGTCCTTGTTATTGTTCCACTGTCAAGTACCTGGAGATCGCATCAATTACTGTTTCGTGACGAGTTGGCGTTCAATCAACCGTCGCAAACTGGTCTTTGCCATTCCAAACGATGTGATTCAAATGAAGAAATCTAAGCATGCTAGGCTTCATTTTATCCCTTTTCAAGTTCGGAACCTATTGGCAGTGCAAACAAAGATACAACATGCGCAACAAAAATGTTAAGTCTTGGGAAGAAAGGAAGTTTTTGTTGCAGTGCTTATAAATTATTACGGATTTCGGCGACTTTGCCATTAACATTCTATTTCTCTGAAACATGTTTTACTTTACTTAATGTGGAAATTGCGTTTATTTTATACACAACACTTGTAACGATCTATGTTTCGAAAGTAGTCTCAACGAGCACATACACAAGATTGCAAAGACGAGCCAAAGTGTTTTAGACTTAGTTTTGGAGCTTGAAGGGAGAAGCTTAAAAGTAATCTTGAACGGCTTACTTGCGAAAAGCATACTGTATGTGTATTGTGTATCACAAATATGAAATGAGTGCTTAGCAGAAAAATCGCAGGCAGAGGCATGTGTCGCATTAAAACACAGGAACAAAGCAAATTACAATCCAACTTACACTTTTAAAAATTCCAGAAAGGGGAACATAGACTGTTACAATTTCAGAAACTCAGTTTCTTCTGTGTGAAAAAAGAGTACAGTGCTTGTGGCAGCGAAGTGCGCAAAACAGCGCCATTTCGTTTTGAGTTTTGTCGCGTTTCAACTGTTTTTTTAGCCAGTGCCATTAGTTTTGTGTTTTCAGTTTTCATTTCCCAAACATTAGTTCTAGACAGATGATTTCTTGGATGAAACTGTAGTCGAACATGCAGTAAATCTGTCACCTGGTTCGAGAAACTCAGTGTTGGAGACTCTGCTAATAAGCATCGACTACACCAGTGGTTCCCAAACTTTTTGTCCGCGGAACATCGCAAAACTATTTTAAGTGGACAAGGAACCCCCGCCAGAACTGGCGAGTAAACATAAACGCTTTTCCTACCCAAACTGCTGTTATTAAGCTAGATCAAACGATTTAGCGTCTGCCACACGCCCAAAGGGTTAAAAGACATATTAGCAGTTTTGGAAAGTATAGCTCGTGGAACACTTTAGATTTGTCTATGGAACCCTAGGGTTCCGCGGAACCCACTTTGGGAATCGCTGGACTACACGAACGCAACAGCTTTCTTTGAGCCAGCGCAACATCTTGTAGGGACCGAAATGTAAAGACCTGATGTTGCGTACATTTCAAGAGTTCACTGCTAGTTGAGGAGTCCACCTACAGTTGTTGCAGGAGCGCGGGCGAGTCTCCCACTTAAGTGGCGTATTGAGGTTGCCAACCCCAAGTAAAGCAGTGTAAAGGCTCACACCACTTTATCTGTCAGTAACTCCCCAGTAGGACTCTGACTTCATTGCCTTTCTTGTCTCTATTCCGAAATAGAACAAACTAACCAGTGCGCCTGAACATGAAGCCAAGACAACGTAGCGCAAAACGATTGAGTACAGAACAGTGACGAACAACACAGTTGAACATTCACAAGGACGAGCGGAAACAGCGACTAATCGGCGTGATATAGGTGAGTAAGCTATCATGCAAACTGCTAAGTGGTTCACAAACAAGTACGTTGCATTGAATTGGAAGAAGAAAATTCCTGAAATCACGCATTAGAAATTCTCAACATACCAGAGCAAGTATCCATCCACCACAATCGTATTCACGAAAGACCCACGTTTTAAGAAATACCCATATATCAGTTGAAACAACGGATAAAGTTCACCTTAACTTTATTAACCTGCCTGCCACTGGCGAAGATGCACAATGTTTTATTTATGATTAATATATTTGTAGTATATTGGAAAAAATAAAAACAAACGAAAGGTAAAGTTTTATCGTAGTTTTTGGCCATGAAGCTTTTGTCAATGATCGATGTAATTTTTTCGGAACTTTATGTAACTTCTCCGATGCCCGGCATTTCAATATTATTCTGTTTGACAATATTTGTAAAGCTGATCAGTATCTCTGAAAACCAGGAAGAAAAGCGTATTTTCAGAAAGTTGGCCATTCTTGTTTGTTAAAAATTTTAACATCAAAGCAGTAAGTTGCAATTAGTATTAAATAGCATATGGCTGTAGCTTTTGTGGTCATAGAAAATGAAACGAAGGTTCTTCAGATGCAGGTCGTTTAATGAAATAATAATCCAGTGACCCTTAACCTGGGGTCCGTAAACCCTTAGGTGTCCGTAAACCAAAATCCATTCAAGAACAGTTTTTGTCTGCCCATTTGGGCCACTATTCCGCGTCCGCTTATTCGCACTATAACTGTAGTCTGAAATGCTTATGTTGCAAGTTGGCTGACCTTTTTTACTTGACGTCGGTGACGGCAATTGGCAGCAGGCCAAATCCTGAAGTTTGTTTTTTGCCGGGACGGTTGAGGTGCTCACGCTAACAAGCGACCAAATCTAATTTATCAATAATCGATTAAAACGTTGAAAGAAACGAAGGGATAAGCAGCGGTTTTGGGTGCAGTGAACGGGTTCCACAGCTAAAAAAAGTTTGAGAACCAATGAGATAATTCAGTATGAACTTACTATGACTTATATAGGTTTTTCCCTGAGGATTATGCAGGCAACCTAGCGGCAGGCAAATTTTTCTAATTTGAATTGAAACTGTAAGAAGGCATTAATTTTTGAGGAATTTTGGAATTCATTACGTTGAATACTGTTAAATCGATATGGTTAGGCAAAGACAAGGGAGAATACTCTTGTGTGACATTGCCAAATTTTAGATAATACTGTAAATGCAATGAAAAAACACTAGAAAAAGTTCTACACAGGAACGTGATATTTGTGGTAATCAGTGAAACTGCAAAACAATAAGAATAAATAACAACTATGAAACACAAGTTTAGTTTTCATATACAGTATGTGCAAAGAATTGGCACACGCATAACCAATAATCCACAAATATACGATTGTGCTTTTCGATAAAAAAATAAATAATTAAATAAAGTTTCAGCATATGCGCTTTGCACCCTCTTTCGGAGTGGCACGAGCGGTCTGCAGACGCCCATTGCGCTTACCCTGCGCCGTAGGCCCCGCGGCTGCTATGGTAAAGCATTCTTCTGCACCCATCCGTTAATGCTGAGCACGAGGCTAGACAGGCCGCAAGGACTGTATTTCAAATCTTCGGAATTAAATTTTTCAAGTCTTCACTATTATCTGTTCGGGTTTCGAACCGAGCCTGCCAGTTACGGTGGTATGCTCTACTGTGCTCACTCTTTCTCATTTGTCCACTTACCTGGTTCTCGTTAGAACAACTATCTTCAATTGGTTATTTTGTTTAACCGCACTATCTTGGTTTGTTTTTAATACCGTATTGCAAAAACTTGAAATTTTACTGTTTTGCTGTAGTTTGTAAAGTTTTTACGCTTTATGGTTTGTTATTGTACTGAAGGTTCGGCGCTGCATGGGATAAAGTAATACGCTTTTGCCCTCTGAACCACTCCCTGTTTTTTCAAATGCAAAAAATGATTTTGATGGGCTAAATAATTGATACAACTATCCCCAAGATTATCAGTTTTCGCAGTTGCAGGTAACACTCTTTCTGCTGATCCGTTTACACAAATTGTGGATTCAGTTATTCGCTTTCGAAAAGCACAGAAAAGTTTTAAATTAGGAATAAAATATATATGCACCCTGCTCATTTCGCCTGCTTTTGTTGTAGAAAGCCTCCTTGTTTCACTGGCAACAAAACGGCAAACGAGCGCCCAATGGCGTTGAGATGTTGAACAAAAATGCCATATTTTTTCCGAAACTACTTTCCTTTGTAAATTAAAAAAAACTGTGTTTCATAACAGTTTTGTTCATAAATTAAACTTAGATGTAATTTCAGTGATATTTATAGCATCTCAGTTCACAACAGTTTATGCGAGGAGTGGAGCAATGCACGATACAAACACCCGTAATCTTGTTCCATGCCTTTGTTCCCCACGGTTTCTACCCATAGAGTTCTATTGCTTTCATAGAGATTAAAATTTTGAAAAGCGATCGTGTTTCAACCCATTTTCTACTAAATGGCTTTTAAATTGAGAGAAGGCATCGTTTTTCCGCCTGTGGTTTGTTCTTCTGTTCGCGATTGGCCATCCGGAAAAAAACTCTATCTAACTTTTTTATGACGACAACTTCATTATAACCGTAAAAGATGAAAATGCTTTGGTTTGTCACAGCTGTGTCAATATTACATTCCTTTCCAAAAAGAAAATTAACATCAAGGCGTGCTCAAAGTGTATCCCATATTTGTACTTTTTTACTGTTATTCTCTAAGTAAGACATAGGCACAGGTTTATTTTAATAGCAAGATCAAAGCACTCAGGGCTTTTTTGTGGTCTACACAAACCAGCGTTATCAAAACTCATTTCTATTTTACGCTTTGAAAAAGTTGAAAGGTTCTGCAATCTTTATCGGACAAAACAAGATGGAGAAAATACAAATTAATTGCAAATATTATGTATAACTTGCTGAGGTTATAGCAGCACGCAAAACCCTGTCTTTACGCTTTTGTAGCAGATAACGAGATGAAAATACTATGAAGTTTCTCTGAAGCATAAAAGTAATTTTTAGGGAGTTAGAGGCAGTCAACTACATGTTGAAAATGTGCTTACTTTTGCTCTATTTCCAGCGAGTCGAAACTGTGTGCTCTGTGAATAGTTTTTTTTTATTAAAACAAAACCTTTTTTGCATGTTTACTGATTATATTCGTTACAGACCTCTTTCATGTATGGAGCGAGTTTTGTGGGTAATTTAACTTTGGTCCCAAATCATGGAAAAACGTGCATAATGCGGAGACTTGAGACCCGCGCCTTACCAATATATCGCTCAGCAAAAATTAACTTCGAAGCCATGGAACATTCAGTCCTCCACCCACCAAGTTGCTGGACACGCCTTTTACTCCATCCTGCTGTCGTAGTATGTCCACTAAACTGATTTGGCAAAAATATACCGTTCATTTCACTGCTTTCTCTAATACTGTTAATTTCAACGCATTTTTATTAAGATGTTTATTTCGCTCCAAGTCTGTAAATTTTTAGCTTGGGTCTTGCAAAGATTGTCAATCATACTGAGAACAAAAACAAGCTCCGCCTCGCCTACACTAAAACTGCAGAGGCGACTGGAAGGATTAGGGGTGAGGGAGGGAAATATCTGACAAAAGTAGATGTTATTGGCCAGAAAATTATGGTTTGCATTTTATCCAGGATGTTTTTGTCCGATCAAGGCGCGGGCAGTGCTTGTAATGGAATTTTTGTTGACTAATTCTGTCTGAAATAGACTTAGTAGGACTTTCATGGCTTGTTAAAACTAAGCAAGGTTTTTGGACATTTGCCAAAGCAATTTAAGTGCTGCAGTTGCCTACGTTTGAAAACAGCGTTATATTTGTCATGAGGTATAATGAAACGTTAATATCTTGCCAGATATCAGTAAAACGTTTGAAATTTGTATCTTCCAAGTTTCAAATGAATTTTTTTTTATTGAAATGACTTCGTTTTTCACATTTTTCTAAGTTGTTTTTCCAATTGCTCCTTGGTTGCTTCAAGTTAAAAGTTCGGAATACATGTAATATTCCTAATTGATGTCATTATTCTGCTGTAAGTTCAGGAAGACTATGCTTAGCTTTGTGTATTACTGTTGGAAGGCTTTTGGTCTGATTGAAAAACACTTTCCCTTCAACACAGGAGGTTAGAAGAAATTTCCCAATGTTAGTCAAGTTGTTCATTATCTTTACTGCAAAAACTGCGGTATCAATTGAGCTGGTGAGCACTGAGTATTGACTTTATTTCAATTCGAAATCCTTTTTTTGGTGATCTACGGTTCGTGAAAAACTCTTCAAGTGTTTTAGATTAGAAGGTTAACGCATCGAATTGAATGTGAACCTTGGACTGCTTTTCACAGAATTTTAAATGCATTTGAAACTGGACAGACATTCTGAATGTATAGGAAAATAGGTCAGGGCATGTTGCTTTTTTGTTCCGCTAAGCGCTCCGTGAAATGATACCTGCTGGCAGTAGCCTTGCCAAAAGAAACTATAAGCTCAGTTTAAAAGAGCTTCTGTCCCTTATTGCCCAATACGACGTTGCGCTCAAAGCTTTCTTTGCGTTCGCTTGACAAAGCACAACAGAACTAAGGTGGCGAGACGTGAGTGAGTAGATATCAATATAATTTAAAGATTATGTAGGTTGATCGCCGCTTAGCAGTTCAGAATATTCGTATCTCTCAGTACAGTTTTTAGTTCAGTATAAAGAGAATTAAGACGCTTGTGAACAGGCTCGAAAAAACGCTGGTTGACGCCAGAGCGATCAAGCGAAGAAGCGCACCCTGGTTCGTGAAGGATATATAAAGACGCAAGGCTAAATATATGCTTAGTTGCTGCCTACGGACCACGTTGACAACGGGGTATCAAACATATAAAACCGAAGTAATAGTACAGTATAACATAAACACAAATCATAAAACAAGAGGCATTTTTCTCAAAGCTCACGTAAAACTACATGATTTTCCAGTTTGGTTGGTTTTGTTCTAAAAGCAACATTTTAGGGAACTTACGACTTCATCACTTAAAAGCACTGTGGGAAATGTGTTCATTGCGACTGAAAGCTGTGGAAGGAATGTACCAGGCTCCCAATCATCACCTCACAGCTGCGCTCCAGCTCAAATTTTTTTTCAGATAAAAAATGTATTTGATGGAAACATTTCTTAGCGCAGGCTTCAAGTTGGGTAGTATTTGCATCGCATTTCTGGCCCGATAGATGGTTGCAAGTGCTTTTCTTCCTTGTTGCAGAGTACTTCCATCTGTCTGGCTTCACTCGATCCGAAATAAAATAAATTGAATAAAAAAATTTCTGGAAAGGCTCAGCTATTTCGCTAAAAAGAATTTGGGGAGACAAAAGCTTTGTTTTATATTTTAAATATTTTGGTAATTATTTGTGGTGTCATAAACGCAACTACTGCTGTGCTTGACATTGTTTCATGTTTTCAACAAATAACTTGTCAAACAGTTGTCCTGGTCTCGCTGCTGTTTGATTTTGTGTTTTTACCGATTTTGCATTCTTACTGTACGACGAAAATAAACTAACAAGTATGCAGGAAAACAATTCTTGCTAAAAGGACAATTCTTGTTGCTTTTACGATTAGGAACCACCGTGGGCACAATAGGTGAGGTTCTTGGGCATGAACACACTTTTTTGTGGATAATACTGCAACCCCTCATATTTTTTATTTTTGGTCCTCTACGCCTATGGTAACGACATCATACAGTTGATTATCTCCCTTATTTCGATCTAACAAAATACAAAGGTATATCAATTCCACGCGTCGAAACCAATAACTTACAAACTACTGTATTTTAAGGAGATCATGAAGTTTACGAAGAGCTCATCGCCAAAGTTTTCTTTTGAACTTTCAGTGTAAGCTATCAGTAACTGGAGTTTAACCGCTATGCACTTTTTGCTGTGGTGGTAACTTTTTTAAAAATGAAAAACGTTTTTGCCTTCATTTCATTTGAGATGTTGGTTAAATATCAATGTGTTTATTTTGTACGCGTTACAACAAACCGCATGTCAGTTTTCAAAACCTGCATATATACAACAAACTGTACTACTAAATTTGCCTTGCAAGTGTTTTTCTGCTTTACACGGGCAGTTAGTTTTTTCCCATGCATATAACGCAACCAAAAGCCCATTGTGATAATACCAAGAATAGAACCGTCAAAATGTAACGCTACAAAACGTGTGCTTCAAACAAAGGCTTTTTTCCGATCTGCATCTTTGGATTTACGCTTGCTCTGCAACTGATGTAGTCACACAGTACGGCAAAATCCATTTTTGTATTAACCGACTCGAATGCAATCAGCCTCTGACAAAATTGCTTTTAGTAAAACTGACGCATATGGCTGGAGTGGCTAAAAGTAAACTTTCTCAAGGTTCAGCGTCACTCTAATGGATTAAGAGTTGAACGTGTCTACACCGTAGACGAAAAATACTCATATACTCTGACAAGATGATAGTGTCTGATTCCTGGTTGTGATAACATTCTTTCGATAAATAATGTTCAGTATTAAACCTGCTAGACTCTGTCAATAAATCTAGGTTTTGTCATATTGCCAGGTAATCTTCAATATAAATTGTTTGTTTTCAAAAATTAAGACGCAATCATATAAAAATAAACTCCCTCCACAAAACTGTCTTACCTTGTTAATACTTATTTCTTCACACCACTTCTCTAGTTTGACTGAGGTTCCTAACTCGAGAGAATGCATATTTTCACGGTACTATAATTTCTGTTGCAGTTATCCTAAACTTCTATTTCTTCACATGCTTACTTCTCAGTTTTCAATGGGCCGTCGAACTGTAGGCAAATTTGGCTTTTTCCTTGAAAGAAAGATACCTCATTAGGTTATCAGTACTTTATATTTTTAGGATGGGCAGGATACTATTCGTATTAGAGCATAATTCTTCTACTTTATCTTTTTTATAGTATAAGTTTAGATTGACTGTCGCTCCAACGCAAACAAGACTTTTTGTGAATGACTGGGTCTGAGTTTTTTTCGAAACAGAAATCCACTCGGATTCAATCATTTATGATGAGATAAGGGCTTAAAGGTATCTAAGCTGAAAATGTGAATTTGTTCATAGGTTAAACTGACTGTGCGCAAGATTGGACGCCAGCTCTTTGAGCAGCTGATTTTAATGCAAATATTCATTCAATTGTGGGGAAGGTTGCATTATAACATGTTTGCGAATTGAAAAAAAACGCTGCATAAGTGTATAAACTACATTAGTTGGAAATACATTACAGGAACTTCGACGCCTGCAACAAGTGAATTTGTCGGCGGAAGCAATAAATTTTAGTTACTTTTGCTCTTACTGTGCCAATGCAAACTCGATTGATTGATATATCACGTTTGATCGCACAAAAAAGGACAGCTGCCTTTTCCACAAGGATGTGGAAATAAAAATATTTAAAGACGACAAATAGTTTTCGCGTTGATTTGCTCATTTCCAAAGCACTCCATTTCATTTGTATCATCAGTCAAGTTGACAGTAAACTGGAAACAAATCTTCCATACAGAGTAAAGGTATTCCATTTCCTACTTCCTAACTCTTTATTGCAAACAGACATTGCGTTTCACAACGATTGCAAGTCATCCCCAGCTTGGTAATAAGTAAAACAATGTGTTTTGGTTCCTCAAACCAATAGACTGCATTTATTATTAATGATAGTGTCTGCATCATAACGATTACTCTTCATGACTTTTCGAAATTGTCATGTATAAGTACTTGCTGTCATGTAAGCAAAAAAGGTTATATTTTGAACTAGGTCGAACACTAGTTTTTGAAGTTAGGATATTTGTAGTAAAAACAGACATTGCCACTTTAGAAGATGATGTGCTTCCCAAAGTCTTGACTGGTTTTTGCACAAGCCACAAGACAAGCTTTGACCGACGGATTTACTCAACTATACGTGTTCTAAGAGACCTTGTCGCAGATGAGCGATTTTCATGGTTCTGCATTCTTGCATCACAAACAGCGTCAACGAAGCATTGAAGCGGAAATTGAGTTCAAGAAACGGAGGAAAAAGGAAGAAAAACTGCCCTTAGTGGCAAATGTGACCTGCCAACCTCCACGCCCAATCTGAAAGTCAAGACGTTCCTGCTGAACGTGGTTTGTAAGACATGGCATTGCTCAAGAAACGTGTTTCTACTAAAGTCATTGTCAAACAGTTTTGATGCAAAGCGAAAGTCTTGTTGAAAACCTGAAAGCAAGACAGGACATTGGTGAATCCAGATGACAAAGCTGTAGAATCATAAATTGTTTTTGAAAAAAGTGAATGGTCGAAGAATAATTGAAAAGGTTCAAACAGTATTAAGATTATGGAGCTGGTTTTGCACAAAAATGTTTTAAATGTATTTGTCAGGTGAGTGGTTGCAATTGTGTATCATGTTTTCTGAGGAGACAATCCCAGTAGGAAATTAGGCAACTCAAAGGCTTGTAACACTCAAATCGTTATTGAAAAGTTTTAGGATAGGAACTATCAAAAAACAAAATTTCAAAAATCCCAAAAAGTGTGCTCGAGGAAGAACGTGCAGGGAATAACAGTGATTGGTTCTGCAGTCTGACTATAATTTTCGTAGCATGAAAGTATTTGAATAACAAAAGTGACAGCAGTGCAGGATTTCTGCATGGGGATTACTGCCACTCAATCTGCCGTGGAACATTGAATTTAAAAAACTCATGGTTGTCTACTGTATTGGACAAGATTTTTTTGGTTGGATTTACCGCGGTTTTGTAAATGACAGCAGCAACTGCGGAAGAACCACAAGAAAGGCTTTTGCTAAGGCATGTACGATGTAACGAATGAAAACCGACAATTCTGAATGTTGATGAGGTTGTATTTCAGCGCCGGGGTGCGAAATGCTTAAATGGATTCGCTTTACCGACATGCAGTTATCAGACGCAATACGTTTAAATTCTTGCCATGCCTGATTTGGATGATTTTGACTTTGTACAGTTAAAATAACTGTGCTTAACCTATTTGCATGCAAACTTGAAGCCAAAATCCCGTTTCGTCTTGTTTTTGGTTAGAAAAAACAAAACAGAATTCTTACAACTTTTTTATATATACTTTACCATCTTTTTCAAAACCAGAAACAATGAAGTTCAGAATCAAATCCCTTTAAGTTTGATGTGTCCATACAAGAGATATTGAACAAAGCTGTAAATTGTATAGTACTACGTTTTGCATAACTACGTTCCTTCCATGTACGTCGTCTGTGTGAAACTTTTCTTTTCTCTAGCGTCAGACTTCATTATGCTAACCAATGCAGAACATGCCAAAGCTTTCAAGAGCTGCAGTAAGTATGAGAAAAGAAAAACGTGAAGTCGAGTGTTGCAAAGCCTCAAAAAAATTTTGGTATTTAATAGCGGAATTCGCGCAAAAGGGTATTCACCAAAAATGACTTCAACAATTGGTTGTTTGTGGCTGAGTCGAACCGTCCATGCGTGTTGTCCCTGTTTGTTTATGTTCGCTTTAATCTTTGTCAGTTAAAATGACTGGTTTATGCCGTTACTGTAGTGGCACTGTCTTAACTTAGTGTTTTTAGATCAAAGGCTATATGTTACAGCTGCATCACAAAGGACTTGCTTGCAACAGAGTCTTGCATGGTTTTGTAGATCCGATGAAAACAACAAAAAATGGCATGTTTCGGCAACTTCTCTTCCAGTCATATTTACATGATCTATGATGTGCTAATCAGCCTTCCAGAACATAAGGACTTGCGCGTCTTTATATGTGTTGCACAATAAGGAGAAAAGCATTGAGCAAAGCAAAAAACAGCCGTAAAGTTTTTGAGTGGGTGATGTTCAGGTTTTGCAAATCATTACATTGGACGACATGAAAAAAAGTGCAATGGCGTAAGAGGCGCTCTAGCGTTGCTAGTGGTCGTATATCTGGACAAGTATATTAAAACAGTGAAATAGTTATTTTGTTACTATAGATAATATTCTAGGGTTTGAATACCTTCCAAATACAAATTTTCGAAGAAAATTACGGCGTTTCTTGTTTTAAAATACAGTAATAATGCTTGCCTTTTTTGAAACATAAAATTAGTTTCCAGTAAATGCTATGGGCAATTATTATTTTCTTTCCACATAGACGTACGACGGTTTCAAAAATCTGTAAAAAATGTTCAATTACCATGCGCTATAAGGGGCGAGTGGAAGACTAAAATATCAAACCAATTGAGATGAATGCTAAGCACGACTCCCGTCCTAATGGGTCACGGGACAAATTTCTACGTTACTAGTTACCTGTAAAAAGAAACAAAATTGAGATAAGGCTTACGTTGTGTTTACAATGATAAAAATACCCGTTTGCTGGATCAGAAATAGTTGTTTCCTTGGCGTGGACGCTGTGTTTCACCGGTCGTGTGTAATGCTAGATTACATTGGCTACGTATCTGCGTCTTTGTACAGCATGTAAAAATTGGAGTTGGCGCATGTTTCGCAAAATATGTTTTTTTCGTTGGTTTTAGGGATTTTTAATTAGGGTCAACATAAGCTGGAATTTGGTTGTCAAACTAAGCGTTGCAGGGCAATGCATTCCGTTGTGTGTTTTGTGCTGGTTATCTTCCTTGCAGGAGAAGTCTCAACGCAAACTACTACTACTACTACGCCATCTTTCTCCGGTTACCTCCCAGTCAGTAAGTAGTGCCTGGCCTGCTGTCATCACATCACGCACCAATTTTCCTGTTCTTGTATCTATCCCGTAATTCATAATGAAGCTTCTTAGAAAAAATGAATCGCGGTACTACTTGTTTTTTTTACTAATTGCACATTAATGATTTGTTTATCTAAATATTTGTCTTTCGTTCGACACTTATTTAACAAATATAAAGTTACTAAGAAAGCAAAAATGAAGATATATTAGCTAAAAGCCATTAAAAAGAAACATTTACAGAGCACAGGTGACAAAAATGAATTTGTTGACAGTAAAATTTCCATTTATTCCCAAACAAAGCTGCCTGGTTCAAAGATTGAAAAGAAATCTTTGAAATTTAAACGAAGTGCAATTTGAAAAGAAGTCTGCCGATGAAAACTCGTAAACACAATTTAAATCCTTGAAACTATAACAAATTTTGTGTATCGCAATTCTTGCAAGGCGATTTATATTTTTAGATGGTATCTGAAAATTGTTGATGTATGGCAGTTAGAAATCACACAATGTGCCAGTAAATCTGCTGGTTCGAACTTCCACAACAAAATAGTAATTTCTCTATTTTACGAAAAGTTACTAGAAAATCTTACGAAAGCATGCTCGACTTTCTTTAAACCCAACTGCAACGAAATTATCCGAAGATGACATAAATTTAAATTCTTTAAATTGTGGATGATATTGAAATGTATTTTCATGAAATGTGGCTCTGAGATTGGGTGAGTTTTTGTTTGAAGGAAAGCATTTCTGTACCAAATCAAATGTTTTTGTTGTGCTTTCTTTTGGGCAATTTCCATGTCTTTTTCTTGAAACAAATAAGGAAAAAGCAACAATTCGATGGTAAAGTTACGAAGTAATTAAATGAAACAAAAAGCTTTACAAAGCATTGTTAACAACCAATACATATGTGCAATTGAGTGCCCTTTTACAGCTGAGTTTACTTGCACCGATCGACGGTCGAAAGAGATAATAAGACTTAATACAAGTTGTGCATCGGTCATATCACCCTGCTTTCCAAAAAACCACACAGCAGAAGTTACGGAAGGACGCAAAATATGGGATTTCAACCCAGGAGGCCCGATTGCAGGTAATTTTTGTAGATATGTGTTTAAAACATTTCTACCTTGGCAACCGTAAAGTTCGGCGCCTGCGACAAAACCGCATATGTAGGTTTTTTTGTCTGGTGTAACACGAAGTTCAGGACAACAAACAAACTTTAGCCTTGCGGCAAGCTTCTGAGGAATCTGCCTGCTTTCTGCTTTCATTCTTCTGCGACGATTAAAACTTGCAAGCGTATCTATT
>JGI24021J15306_10003300_pt1 | contig 18109 bp, 15 predicted proteins | sample Ectturendosymbi1_FD_15306 | JGI IMG/M metagenome (IMG submission 15306)
CAAAATTTTCCGCGTGACGTCATGTCACTGCATTTAAGTCCTACACAGACCATTGACAGCTCCCCTTGTTGCAAAACTGGCCCCTCCAGTGGCCCCCCCAAATGAAAATGTCTGGCTCCGCCCCTGTTTAGGAGGTATATTTTTAAGTGTTTAAGACAGCTAAACGGACGTTCTGCAGATGCGGTTGTAAAGGGCAAAGTAGCCAATATTAGTAGCAAAGTGTGAATGTTTACATAAAACTCCTTTTGCGCTTTAATCTCTTTCAAGTTTTGAACTACACTTCCGAGCTTTTTGCTTTCATCCGCACTTTGACTACATTTTTCCTGTCCTGCGTTCCCTGCGTTTGTACTTTTGAATAGTAATTCAGTAAGCAAGACTGCTTGCTCAAACTCGCCATAACCAAGTAATGCTGACATATGCTTCTATGCCAGGGGTCGGGAACCTATGGCTCGCGAGCCAGATGTGGCTCTTTTGATGACGGCTTCTGGCTCGCTTGGCATTTTCTTAACACGATTGTTGCGAATGAAAGTTTTTCTGTAATTTTTCATCTACCAGACTACAAAGCCATCAGCAACACCATGCAGCACCAGAAGTCGCATTAATAGTAGGAAGCATGTTATTAAAGGGAAAAGTCAGATATTTATCATTGATTAAAATTGTTGGTTTGCTTAAAAATGCACACGTTAGTTAGTAAATTAGTTGCAGTAAGTGTTGAAAAACACAGGTGTGGCAGCAGGCAAATTTTTGGGGGTGCGAAGGATTTTTGCCCAAATTTCACCAAACTTGTCCGAAAAATACTCCAAAGAAAATGACCTCCAAAACACAAAACGTTTGCACTTTGATTTTGAGTGCTATTTTTGTAAAATCAAAGCACATACAGCGATTTTGCGAAGGTATTCACATATTTTGTCCGGATTTTCACCAAATCAAACGTTTTGGGGCTGCGCTTGCACCCCTGCCTCCTACCCCAGTGTTGATAAATATTGTCTGGCTGTCACGAAAATACAATTAAAAATATGAAGGTTTCATGGCTCCCTTAGTCAGAAAGGTTCCCGACCCCTGTTCCATGCGAATCATATAAATATTGACTGAAAATCATGCTGTTGCAGTAGCCTATGGACTCTGTGATGGCACATTCACAACCACAACATCTATTTCATAAAACTGATGGTTTCACTTTACAACTAGCGCCTTAAAGCTTGTATACGGTTCTGTGTTGGGAGTTTCCGTAAGCACGGTATTCTGATTTTGTTCTATCCTATATGACGCAGCTTAAACGCATGCAAAAAAGTTTCTTGAGAAGTTAACGTAGATGTAACGCAGTTTCGAGAAATAACTTTTCGTGTGCAGTACGTGAAATCCATCATGTTTGTAAAGATTTCGGAGGGGGCAATTGCCCGTTCCTGGTTGCGGCCCTGGTCTCATGTATGACTGTGGTGTAGCAGCTCACGCAAGTTTATGGTAACGCTAACGTGAATTAAAAGCCACTTCTTCGGTCTTTGCAAAACTCTTCTCTAGTACTACAACAGTCAAACGTTCAAAATTAGACTCAACGCTTTTCAACCGAGGGCCGCAAAGCAAGGCCTTCTAGAAAATATCTATAAACAAATACTCTATCAAAGCGGGTTGAGTATTACTGAACAGCATTTGAGCTTGAGCAGTTGGGTGTTAAATTTCCCTGTGCGATCCAAAAACGGCGTTTTATTTATTCTTCACAAATGTATTTTTTTGATGTTTATTTTTTCTTTCATCGTTATTTTGCCGCAAAATCTTGTACCGGGACTCCGAAACAAATACAGCCAGTGCAAAAGGGTCGAGAGTTGGAAGAGGTTGAGAAGCAATGGTTTAAAGCAGTGGTTCTCAACCACGGTCTCGGGAGCCGCATGCGGCTCCCAAACACCTTTTGTGCAGCTCTCCGCAGTCTTTCAATACCACCTTTAATATCTTGTGTAGCAGACTTCGTTCTGCAGTAAAACAAAACGTGTCAATTGACTTGTTTTAAATATTTTTTAGCACAGCTCTCTAACAAAACCGTTAGGTCTGGATTTCGCTCCCTTAAGCGAAAAGGTTCAGAACCAATGGTTTAGAGCTTGTTTTGCAATTCACAAGTATTTCATTTTTTTGTTTTTTTGTATTTACCACTCTAGGAAACAACCCCTGATCAGTGCCGAGTGTTTGCCGCTTGAAGCAGCTCGTTTGCTAAGCAAGTCACCATCGTGGTTCACCGACTCGACGACCATCACCCCAGGTTAAGTCTACGAAGTCCTTGACACCATGGGCTGTGTTTGAGAGCGAGCAGGTAAGTTTAGCAAACACAGACAGCTGTGTGCCGAACGTTTCAGTGACAAAAGCTTTAGAATGATGTGATAAACAACACTCGAACTGTAGCAAGGGGAACAGCATCAGGTCAAAGTCGTACATTAGCACCGCCCTTGCTCACCTTTTTGATCATGCCAGTGACTCAACACGACTTGTTGACCAACTGCGAACACGGCAACCGGTGTTTGCTGATAAACCTCGTTAATAGTTTTTCAGTTTCCACGCTTGCTGGCGTTATACTGTTTGCTTTACGCGTTGCTTTCGTGCCAAACCAACTGGTGACTTGGAGCTCTTGAATTTGGCTGAGCTGTTGCAAATTAGCCATGCCGCTCGTACAGTAAAACTGCATAGCCATTGACGATTTTTTTCCACAATGCAGAATTTCAAGTCAGTGTTTTTGTGTTTCTCTACATACAGAAATCTTAAGTGATTGTAGTGGCATCCCTATACCTTCAATTCATTCGGAATCAGAGCGACTACACCGAACCAAAAGCTACAGATAGCTTCACTGATTTCACTAAAGTAAGTAACCAACAAAGCGCTATCTGAGTAGCTGTTAATGCTCTTTTAAGTATCTCAACTTTGAGAACGGCAACCTACGTAGATAATTTCAGTTTCCAAACTGTGTTTTGCGGTAAAAGTTATTGTTACTTGTGAATAATGCTAAGGAATTCTTCTTTTCTAAATAACGCAACCCGGCCTAGTTCAAGCTCCTCTGCACCATCCTTCTCTTTATCTTTTGGCCAAAGGTAAAGTACGATTGTCAAATAAAGGCTATGTCGAAAAAATCTGAGAAGTGCAAATGAAGTCTGGTCAAACGACAAAGGGAAAAGCAGCTCCAGTAAAGTTTTTAGCGCAAATTTATTTTATTTATACTGATTCGTAAAGGGTTAAACGAACAGGTAATTACAAAAATAACAACAAAAGAGATCCGTGCCTCTCCGAGAGACCAGCGCTTTTACAAATGACAAAGGCCTATTATTTTTGTACCTTCCAAATATCCTCGCTGTGCGCTAGAATTCCTGAAAGTGCGTTACAACTGCCAAAAACATTTTAATATTGTTCGTGGGCACCAGATGTATTTGCAAACGTCAGAAAGGCAAATTTAAGTTAGGGGGTAACATAAAATGAAAAAATATACCAGAGCTAAACACCAATTTCGATGCATTCAGCATGGTCAGCATCACATCTCGCGGCTGCTTCAAGAAAATGAAGTCCATTCACATAGAAAGAGGTGCTTGATGCACAAGCCTCATTATCAAAACAATTTGCTAATGAGCAAAACATTAACGTGACATTCTGAAATAACCAAACCTATTTTTCTAAAAGCAGATGCATAAAATAAGAGAAAACAGAATTTGCAAGCAAATGAAGCTTTGGCGATAAACTGTTTGCGGTGCACGGTTGCTGGCCACAGACAAACTGCCTTAAAGCCAATGGTACGGAATCCCACGACGTTGGGACAGATTCTGTTTCTGGGCAATGCCAGACCTGTCTCTCATCCAAGGCAGTGGTCCCCAACCCCCGGGCCGCGGACCGGTAACGGGTGGCGGATCAGTTGGTACCGGACCGTGAAATTACAAAATGTATACTGGTGGTGACACCACTCGCTTTCTGGGCATGAGATTAGTCGATTCTTCCAATGGAGGCACTGTTGCGTGAATAGAGTGAGAGCGTCATAGAGTACTACAGAGTCACAGTAGAATTGTCCAGTGTTGACCGGTTCGCGGTTGCAAAAAGGTTGGGGACCACTGATTTAAGGTGATGCCGCTACAGCTGATGGTATGCTTTCCTTGCTGCTGGCACGTGAGGAGGCGAGGCTAGACCTGCCCGAGTGATTTCCACAGTTGAGTCTACGGGCTCGGATCTTTTCCAAGGGAAACAACCGGATCCCGGTTTCGGTGTCCACCACACTCCGTTTTAAAAGCTCGCTGTACGTCACGTTCTCTTCTGTGTTAGGATCAAAAAATGTTTTGAGGTTGTCCGGTTTGCTTTCGTTCGGCAGCTCCGAGCANGCTTCTTTCACGACATCGGCATGTTGCTTGTCCAGTAAGCCTTGCTTCACAGCGACTTCTAACGGCAGCCGGAGATTTGTTTTGTGATCGATGATGCCGCCTGTCGCCAACTGGACTTCCAACAAGCGTATGCCGTGCGATTCAATCACCAGACCGCGACTTATTGCTTGACCCAATGAGAGGACATCGTCCGAGATGCGTGATTTATAACCAGTCACAGCGCGTTCGGCACGGGAAACCACTGTTTCGTAAACTTTGTCAAAAAGTCCAAGTTGAAAGGCGTCGGTGACAGAAATTTTTCGTCCGGTTATGGGGTCTATAATATTACCAGTGGCGGCTTGAGCTTCAAGCAAGCTGATAGCCATGCCTCTTCTCAGTATACCATCCTTTGCAGCGCTAAAAATCGATTTTTTCTCACCGACTTCCGAAAGCAGTATGCCGGCCACAGGACTACCACCGCAAAGAAACGGCTTCAACGAGTCGGGAATCGCAACTGGTTGCTCCGAATTCGCGGCGTTTTGTTCAGAAATCTCTGCCGCAATTTTCTGAGCTTCATTCCTGTCAATCAAGCCTACAGTTAGAAGATCGCTCAGCTTCACCTTCCTTCTCCAACCGCCCTCAATCACAAAGTTATCAAACTCTGAACTTGCAACATTCTCTTCGCATTTCTCCCCGTCAGCTCCAGCAGCACTTGCATGAGCCTGAGCCTCTTCGGGAATTGTCGGATGAATTGCTACGTCTTCCAGGACGCTGCTCAAGCACTGAACGTCATTGCGATGAATAGAGGTGCTGCGCAAAATAACATCAGACATCACATTCGTGACGTCAGAGCAACTGGTAGCTTCAGCTGAATCTTCCGTGTCGTCAGGATGGACTGCACCTGCTGTCTGGTCTGCAGAAAAAACACGGCGGTTTTAACTATTCAGTAGTCGTCTATCCATTGTCAAAAAAACAGTTTGAAAGAGAAGGGAATGTTGTATACCAGCGTAACTTCTTGTTTTGCGTTGAAAAAATTTCTGAGAACAAAGAGCAGTTTCTGGTACAAGGGAACGACGTTTCTGAGATGTAGTGACTGCAGGAAGCTATCAATTCCACAAAGTATAAGGCTTTGCACATTACACGTTTTACGAGCATACCTTTCACTAAACGTCTTTAAGGAGCTTTGGGTTTTTACTGGCTTATGTGTAGAATGGGATTTAACATCAAAGTTCTCCTGTGGTAGGGGCTTCGTGGCTTTTGCTTTTTGAAGTATAATTCTTACAACTTGTTAAACTTTCAAGATTTTAGGAAGGCATAAAATTTTTGGATTGCCCAGAAATCGCATTGCATCGCGTAATAGCGAGTTATTTTGCAACTGATTGCTTTTTCAAGGTATTTTGCAGTATTGGAGTACTTCAAAGGGTGTTACGCGTGGCATTGTCGCAGTTTTCGGCTATCGTCAGAAAACCCTTATGAAATTCTCTTGCATAGAAATACATTTGCTGTATGTGTCAGTGTCAAAAGGAAAGCTGACGACCACCCAGATGCGCATGCGCAGGGTGGCAAAACAAAAAAGGGGGCTACAACGTTCTTCCCAAATTGTATGTTCATACTCAAAACGTGGATTTTGAAAACATTTTGCAAATAAACTTCTCTAAATGGAGAAAGACACATCTAATGCACTTTTCACCTCATTAATACCAGAAAAGAGTTAAAGCAACAACGAAAAATTTTTGAAAAGATTACAATTTTCATACAGTTAATTTTTTCGTGCTTCGCATGATTTTTCCCGAAAGCAAAATAGCTGAAGGGGCTATACAGCCTTCCTTGCAACTCCCGGCGCGCCGCTTCCTATACGCTTCTGTGCGCACGAAACGGAATTAAGTTGGGCAAATAAAAGTGGTAGATTGCGTTATTTGTATAACAAACTCATGACTCTATTTTAAAACAAATGTTTTTATGTTAACACAGTGACTCAGTCTTGTGGTCAGTGGTCGTCAACCAGATATTACAAAAAATGAAATGAGAGAATGCGGCGCAAATCTGAAAACCGTGGGCAAACGCACGCTTTCAAACTTCAGTTTCATTTTCTAATTTACCTTGCTTCGATGAGTTCTCTGCTGTCTTCTCTTTCAAAGACGAATTTTCCTCTTTGGAATTTTCCCTCGGTTTCTAGGAGTATATTAGTTTACTCAGTTATGCAGTGTTCTTGTTTGTAGGAGCTTTTGTAAACTAATACGGCAATATTTGCATCAAAGCACTGGCAAAAATGTAGGGCACCGTGTATTATTTCGCAAAGTGCATGTTTTTCAAAAATCACGAAAAAATATTAGTAAACTAACTAGATTTTCATATTAAACCTATTGTGCACAGACATAATAACTGGTGTTTTATCAAAAGGTTTCTTGTCATAATCGTTGTAGTTGTTCGCTGAGTTTACTTGTGAGAGAAAACTCTAAGCTAGGTCTCGTTCACCAGAAACGCACGTATCATTTTGCCATGCTTTGAAGCAAATAATTGCATTATGAAAATAGACAAGATAAAACACAAAAGATCATACACGATTAATATTGGTATGCTGGTTTCGTAACGATGGCATATGTTAATAATGTTCGGAATAGCTTTTAAAAGAGATTTACAAAATAAAAAATATTTTTGCCTGTTGGACAGTGAAAATGATTTGATGAGGAGTTGCTGCCAACAAACTACATCGGCAAACCACAATGTAATTCCTGTAAATCAATTATTTCAAACCAAAGCGATTCAGGTTAAGTCGCAATTGAGACAGAGAAACAGGTGGGAAGAGCATTTTTTGAAAAGCAATTCACAGTTTGAAACCCATGCATTTGCAGTTAATTTTTGAAAGATTTCTGACAACCTTTTTTGCTTTAACAGCAAACAGACAGATCATTTACGAAATGTGTCGCTCCAGAGAACTTCAATTTCACTAAAATGACAAATGCCTACATCACTTTTGTTTTCAAACAAACGAATCCAACCCCCTTTTAAAATTTGCTGGCAGAAACACAATGCAGGACTGAAACAGATCGCAAAGTGACAACATTGAACACTACCGCAACAGTGGGAAGATTTTTTAAATCATGCGCAGATCTTCTAAGCTCATCTGCGGGACAATCGGAATCAACAGCACTTTTTGTACTGTCTATCAAATGCTTTCACAGCTGAGAATAATCAGACATTAAGATCTTAACAAAACATGCATTTCGCCTACTAGGTATGCATCATAAGCTCTTATTGAAACAGAATCTTATTGTACCTTGTCTTCTGAGATAGCGTCGGCCACACCATTGGCATCGCCGCCGGTTTTGGCCTCTTCAACAGCGACCTCGGATAGACTCTCCGGTTTCGAAGCATTGCCCTGCACTTGTGTGTCACATGTTTCCACATTTTCACACTCTGCGGCATTTTCAAAGGCAGTATTCGCGATCCCATTTTCAGTCTTGACTCCATTCTCTTTTTGATCGTTGTTTTTATCGTTCTGCTTTCCTTTCTCCACGTCCTGTTCATCACTCAATTTTTCTGCGTTAAAGCATACAGTGGAAGCCAAACTATGTGAAAACAAACGGCCGACACAGGAAAGTGGGTGGCTTAACGTCTGCAACAGCCTTTTCAGAATTGTTGCTCAAAAACAATTAGTTTTCGTGGGTCAACAATTTGCAATGCACTGATGATGATAACAGGAATTATCGAAACGTTTGCCCTATGTCGTTTGTACCGTTTTCTTTGGCCGTGATTTTCATTATAAGGTCAACAAAAAATTAGTGAAAGTTTTCCTCTTTTCATTCAATTTGCATTGTCCCTACTAAGAAAACTTTAAACATTGCTCAGATAAAGAGCAGGAGAGGAGCGGTACCCAGTTTAAATCAATCTTCTCTTTCATCAAACGCAAGCTATATTGAACCAGGAACCTTGTTATAACTTACACGTTTCAAAAAATCTGTTTTGCGAGTAAAGTACTTAGTAAGAGAAAGATTGATTACTGAATGCCTATGTTGCTAAAGTTGAGCGTAATCGTGCTTTCATAATGTTAGATGCAGTGTAACGCAAACAGAGCAGTGTACAACTATAAGTTCAAGATGACAGTAAAGCAAGACATCTTGAACTTATATGATAATGCTCTACAATGCCTAATTATGGATGAAGTGAACGTTACGTGGTTTTCTGCGCTCAGAAGTACTCTAAGGTATGGAGAAGAAACTTGACGGCACGTGCCACAAGCGTTTGCATATAACAAATTGTGCCTTGTACATGTGGAGGAGACCGAACAATGGACTCACGATGATGAAATACGCCATTCAGGTTTATTTGATTCCAGGCTCGTAGCCAGGTTTTAAAGTTTAGGGTGGCAAAATATATTTTTAGAGGGGGAAGATTTTTGTTTTTATTATATTTTTCAAATACATTTTTCTGGGCAAAAAAATTTGGGGGGCACTGCCCCCGAATGCCTCCCAGTGGCTACGGGTCTGTTTGGTTCGTGCTTCGCAACTTAAGATAAAAACAAACTTACTTTTGTCCTTTTTTCCCCTGATTTTTTTCCAACACGTCGTGCAGGATACAAGAACCATGGAAACGGAGACCAGCAATGCAGCAGATACTAGAACTGAGAGTGAATAGTTAGCAATCATGTTGTTGCCCTACGCTTTAGCTCGCGAAGCTATACTGTGTAAATCCTTAGGGTGCGAGCTTGCATCTGCAATAAAAAATGTAGTGTGTGTGCCATTACACTGCTTCGAATCGAAAAGATGACATTTCCCTAAAGCTAGAACATAAACCTAATTTAATTTATCTGTGGCAAAAACAATCAGACCACATGAGCATTTTCAAGACCTGCAGCACAAGAAGAGGATGATGCGGACAATAAGGAACTGCAAGCACCGTATTACCAAATATGTCTTTCCAGTATCTTTTATCCAGCGCACCAAAATGTGTTGGAATGTTTTATTTTATGCCTTTCGATGCACACAGCGTTTCTGTGGTTCGGGGCAACTAAAGCTGCGTTTTCTAAAACTGTTGAAAACTACAAATTAAAAAACGCTCGGTTTTCTTCCACAGTCATTTGACATTGAAGCCTGTTTTCCTTAATATATGAAAGTCTAAAATTGACTGCAGGTGGCCCAACGCTGAAATACTAAAATTGCCACCAATCCAAAAAATCTCCTGGTTGTCAGAAGTATGCCTTCTCTTATTAACCTTTGAACAACGAGTGCTGTGCTGAAAATGCGCCGCGCGTTTTATGGTGAAAGGTGTTTGGGTTTCCACGATCTTTGTCATAAAGAAGTAACGCAATCCAAGCTACTATGCTACAACTTCCATTTGCTGTTAACTATACAAAATTTGCACAAACTAATATGAAAGCAGCATGATTTTTATTCTGCACAACCTATGTTTTTAAGTTGCTTTTACAAGAAACTGCTGCAAAACAAATAAAAATCTGCCAACTCACACAAGGAGACTTTCTAAACGATTGCGCTACGAACTAAAAGTAAGATATTTTAGCTGGTGTGAAGAGAATTCTGAACGCTTACATACAGAGCTGGTTTCCCTGTTTAGCATCATTTTAACGTTAGCAGTTTGGCAAAAGGTTTGTACAGAGACCAGTGGTCAAGTAGTTCTTGCGCATATTTTCTGCAGATTCAGTTTCTCGACATGTTTTTTCAGCACCCGAAATGACAGCTTCTGAATAAGAGAAACAAATCTGGGTTGAAAGATCTTCCTTGCATCAGTTCAAACTATCTGCCTGCATACGAAGTGCCTTGCATTTATACACAGTAGGTCTGCAACTACATGTCACGAGTAGGATGTTCTAGCGTCAAAAGAGTATCATCAACCTCCAACAGCACAAAATAGTCCAATCAAATCGTCGTAAAAGGGTGCTTTGCGTTTTTGTGGATGTATTTTTACAGAGAACCAGTAGGATCGATGAGAGTGAGTGACAGCGATGTGATAAGAAGCCAATGATGAAAATCACTGTCAGTGAATATTGATTTAGTACAACTCCAGTTCTTTGTCAAGATATTAGTGAATCAGTATTGGCGTAGTTTGATTTTTTCTAATTGCTTCTTAGGGAATATCCACAGAAAGTGATTTTTGATTTAATTTTTCGGCCTGATTATGTGGGAGTTTAACTTCTTAAATTCGTTCTTTTTAGCTCGCACATTGTCTGTACAGTGGAAAAATTGATGAAGAGTTCTTCTACGTACGTGATTTTCCAAGCTTTCCAAATCTATCACATGTGGTGATTCGCCACATATAACGTTGAATTCGTAGCAGAAGTCGTAGCAGAAGTCGTAGAGTGATCCTAGTCGAGTGGGGAAACTCGATTGCTGTTGTGCCGAGGGTCGTCGGTTCGACTCCCTCGTTGGTTGGATCAGGGCGAGACAGCATTGTGGCTGCAAGATTTCCAAAATTGTCAGAATCACGTAGCTGCTTGAATGTGGTGAGCGTAATTTCATAAAATTCGTGGTGACTTGATTTGCAAGTTTGCTGTTGGAGGTTGATGATACTCATTTGGTCATCTTTTGCTCAAGGTTCCCATCTCTTTTCAGTTAATATACAAAACGTATACCTTATGATTATGACAACTTGAAACAAATGAGTACACAATGTTAGTGGATCACAAATTCATCCTCAACACAACCTCGGTGAAGAGAAAACGTGTGCATGTTTTTCTCTTAGAAAATCGATACCCGTGGGGAACAAGGATTAGAGGACTGTTTCAGAACTACAAATATCTCTCATTTTTATTGAGAGACATAGCAAAGCAAGCAAACAATAGAACCTTTAAAAGTGTCTGCTATATTATAAGTTAACGTCTGAATTTTACTGAGGTAAGTTGGAAAAATGTTAGTAAACGCATTCCGTTACTCTGCCATCGGATATCCTGAAATGTACTGGTACAAAAAGAAACAGTGGTGTGGAGCTGGAGTGCAGGCGGCCCAAAATAATTTGATTTGTCAAAATTTTGGGCAAATCTCAAAAAATGTGGGCAAAGACGTTTCGACATTTTTTCACTTAACTAGAAAATTTTATTTCTTTGTTACTGAGTGCATAAATAAAAGTTTATTATGTCATAGACAACACATCAAAGATACATATAATCAACAAATTGTTTCCAGTAACTTCGTGTTTTAGTGTGTGAGAGCTGATGAGTAACTGACTCACTTGAAAGTTTGGGCAAAAAAGCATTGCATTTACGTGCTTTATTAATTGTACGCGGTGGGAATCAAGTATGCTGTGTGGCACCTGCTTCATACGTCAGTGGCGTACGCAGAAAATTTTCATGGGGGGGTTTCATTCAGTGGCAGATGGTGGTCATTTGCATTTGAGGTGCGTTGTTTGTGACGTCACAATCTGACGTCATAGTCATGTTTTCAAGCGAAGTTTATTGACATAATATGCATATTCTTCTGCACACAATCTCCTTATTTTTGTAAAAAATCAAGTCCTATACACTCGCCTTATAATAAAGTTTTTGCAAAATATCAAGCTCAAGGGGGTGTTTAACCCCAAAACCACCCCCTTGCGTACGCCCTTGTCATACATATTAGTAGATTCCATGGCAGGCAAGTACAGAAAATCTGTGTTTTTAATTTTAGGTACAGTGTTTGGATGAACATATTTTGCCATACAGTATGCTGCATATATGTCCTCAGTTAGATATGTAGTTTCTTGCTGACATCAACAGCTGGAATGTGAATTGAAAACCTTAGAACTGTGAGGTAGATGCTCAGAGTACTGAGTCAGCTGGCTTCTGACAATGTTCTTGCACAGCCTGTTGTACTACTTTTTCAGTTGGGCTATTGAGTACCAAATTTCATGTTGGCCTACCAAATTTTCTGTATTCAAGTCTATGGCAACATGGTAGAGGAAAATATAATGCACCAACAAGTGCAGAAATATTGCAGGGAGAAAGTCGGTTGCATAAAATGTTTTTGGGCAAATTGGGCACAATATCCTCTGCACCTCCAAAAAATTGCCTGCTCCCATGCCTACGAAATGAGAGACACTCAACTGACGGAAATCGTTCCTAAATTTTCTTTTCGTGACTTCTTGGCTTAATGTAGCTTAAACTACAGTAACTCCTGCTTCTGGTGCTGGCTTGTAGTGCTGCAACTCGTACAGGTAGCGCTCTGGTCAATTTCCGTTCTAGAATTTTCTAAAAGAGTTGACGCAGGTCAAGGGCGTACGCAAAGGGGGGGTTGAGGTTAACCCCCCCCCTTTAGCTTGATATTTTGCAAAAACTTTATTACCTGCCCAAAGGGAATTAATTATTTTCGCATACTTTTTATTGTTAATTTGTCGAATTAATGCAAATACCAGGGAATGAATTGGCATGCAAATTTCAAGGAACGTTGTAAATGGGTCAAAAAGTAATAATTAGGTTTTGGTGGAAATCTGGATTATCGTCAGCATTCACAAACCATCTCACCGCTTTTTGCCTGCTTAAGGTTGTGTTCCGGGATAGCTCACTTTATCCAAAACAATCGTCTTTATTTTGTCTGTTATGGCTGATCAGCGCAAACTAAACCAAAACATTGGTTTGGAAAACATAAATATGACGTCAAATTATGACGTCACAAACAACGCACACCAAATACAAATGACACCATACGCCACTGAATGAAAGCCCCCCATGAAAGTTTTCTGCGTACGCCATTCACGCAGGTGGTGGCTTGAAGATGATTCTTTTTTGCCATCATTAGCGCCAAGCGCTCGGTATTGGAACAAATTAGAGTTAATCAACGAAATAATAGGTGCGTCACTCGCTTCACGTAGACGCAAACAACGGTCGACATGGGTAAGGGTCACCCTTTTTCGTACTGGTTTCGGACAGTTCAGTTTTAATATGTACACATGGGTTCTGACTCCACCAATGATCTGCGTGGCGACGAGGAACAAACCGCAGATCACATTGTCCTGGAATGCCCCAAACACCTGCCTCCTAATGGGGCGTATGATCTGGCGGTTTTTGATGACGAAACCATAAACTGGTTGCTCCATACATACGCTGAAGTCTAGCATCGCTGAGTGCTGTGAGCAAAAAGATCGACTTAGCTCCACGACGATGATGACGACCGTCAGTAAGTACGAAAGTTGCCACAGATTTCCAAGTTAAGTGACAGCATGATCGTAAACATCTAGGAAAACCAAGTGTGATCGATACCAGTGCTGTTCAACCACGTATACCGTACACCAATACTTCACCGGATCATTGATATGGGCATACCAATGCCAAATGGTGTACCGGTGCAGGTGAAATTTGTCTAATGTAATTTTATATGATATTTTGGGATGACTGATATCATTTTTGGTAATGCTTTTCCAGAAGCTTCATGGATTTCCAAAATTTCGAAACTGTTGTTTTTAAATGTGAAATTACATGACCCCGGCTTGGCCAATCTGCTCATCTGATCTTAAATCGCATTATTATACTGTTGACACGTTTTTATGCTTTGACATTTTGTGACATTTTGAAGACACCGTTGAATTTTCTAGACCAGTGGTTCCCAATGTTTTGTTCTTATTGCTCCCTTACAAATCACACATAATTTTATTTCCCCACCATAAATCACAAAAAAATAAGTGCCGAAATGAGCATTGCAAAAGAAGAACAGTAAGTTGGGAGTTATTGCAACATAACAAGTTGACTGGGTCTGATTTTCAATCGGGACCAGGTACGCGGTGGCGCCGGAAATTTGGCGCCGAACTGTTTTGGCACTTAGTGGTTTTGGCGCCAGTTTTGAGACTGACAAGTGTGTGTAATGAATATGGATAAAAACATGGATAAAACGTTAATGTATGTCATGATTCTAACGTAGACCTTGCAAATATTCAAGTGGTGCCCATGAGTCAAAATGTTTAGTGATGTTTATAATACTCTCGTCAGCCTTAATTGTATTCGAAGAGTTTTTGATTTGGAGCTTTCCCAGCAATCAACTGCTGATACAGTAGTAAGCATCATGACCTTTCTGGATTTTCCTAACACCATCAGTGAACTTCAAGATAAGTAGATGTTTACTTTTCAATTCGGCATAAACTTTTCTGTGTGCTACTTCAGCACGATTACTGGTTCTATCCTCACCAGCGATTTTCGCCTGTATTGATTCCACCTCCTATTGGAAAAACTGACGAACGTCGTCCATCGCCTCGTCTCTTTGATCTCCACACATAATTATCTTCAAAACATAATTATCTAACGTTAATGAAGCAGATAGGCGCAAGTTCCAAAACATCTCGGCGCCAAAACAGTTTAGCGCCAAATGGCCGGCGCCACATAGTCGTCGCCAAAAGGACGGCGCAAAATAGTCCCATTCCGGCCTGTCGGGTCGTACGGAAAGACTTGAAAAAAACGGTACTTGCGGCCCATCCAGGCTCGTGCTCGGAATTAATGGGTGGGTGCAAACAAATGCTTCACGCGCAATGCTGCCATTGACTCGCCACCATGTGTAGCATTCACTGCGAAAGCACCCTCGTGGATTGTCATTGTAGTCGAGATGTTAGTGTTTGGAAGTGAGGCTTTCATGGGCTAGTTTTGGAGTATTCATAAGAAATACTTTTGCTTGCACAATTTTCAATTTACTTTAGGTTTTCCAGGTTGCGATGTCTTTGTGCAAATAAATTTGTAATAATAGTACAGCATCGGATAAAATCGCTGTCCTGTCCGCTGAAACAATACAGAGTCTCCTCGAAAATTCGTCGTCACAAAATTCCTTTCCCAAACAAGAAACATCTGCATTCAGAAGTGCTGTGGTTGTCCCGAGGCAAAGTTCTGTCGCGCGTTTTTTAACTTCGAGAGCAGTTTGGCTCTTTTACACCGAACAAGCAGATCAGAAAGCTGCTACCTTTCATGACATATTCTGGATTGCAAAACCAGTGCACATGGCGTCGATTTCTGAGCGTTTGAGCCAAGTAAACGTGAGTCTTCAAGAAAAAGGGCCAGCCAAATCGCAAGGTCAGGGCGTTGAAGATGAAAACTCCATTGTGGGAAAAGAATACTTCATCGCGAAACTTCAACGATTCTCTTTTTTTAAATCAATATATTAAAGAGCATGAATGGGAGCTTAAGACATTTCTATGGAAAATTCTATGACTACCCTCCTTTGTGGTCACTTACACTTACTGTGCTTGGTGGTAAGTATCAGCGTACTTTCCTTAAAGAAAACGACGAACGTCTGTAATCAAACGTGGGGATTTTGTCACCATTTAGTGAGGGGCCAACAGAAGATGAAGAATTATTAGAGCTCCGCGATGACTTAAATCAGAAACTTACTTTTCGAGGTATACATTACTCAAAAAGTATTGGGTTTTAAATAAAGCATAAAAACTTTGCGAAAACGTCTGTTGCAGTTTCAGCTCAAATGCGTACAACCTATTTTTGTGAAGAAGGTTTTCGCCTTGCAGAAATCAAGTCCGGAAAGATATACACAATACTTGATACTGATAATGCGAGTGGCATTCGAGAAAAAAACTAACCTCACATTACGAACGAATTGCCAAAGAAAATAGCGGAATGAAGAAACCACTAAAGTTATGATTTTGTCAAACTTTGTTGTTTCGTTTTCTTTTTGTGTGGTCTTTTTTGTGGGAGACTCCTTCAAACAATACGATAGAGTATTTTCGGATGTTTTGAGAAAAAAGCTGTTTTTACGAAAGGCATACTATACTTTCCTGTACTTAACAAATTTTAACGTTTTTGCTTAACAATAGAATTGGTGAGGTATACAAGGCTCTTGAGAAAATGTCGATGAGGGTACCGCAGCATGAAATGTTGAAGAGCATTGATCAATGCTACAAATCCTCGCAAAATACCTTACTCATCCATATATTCCAAGGTTTTTATAAGTTAACAAAACCCATAACTGGTCAGATTTCGTGTTCATCAACGTTTTTGTTGTAGGCCACTGTACCACAGCATCGACAGATTAAAAACGTCGCAACGAAAAACTGCCACGTAATATGCCTTACAGTCACTGGAGAGCAAAAGATGAATCCGTATAATCTGTTTAGTGCCTTAGGCAAATCGTTTCATGCGTTTCATCAGGCAATGCTGCTGGTGACCATTGAGCTTGGTGCTTAAGACACAAACAGAAATGCCTAAGCTTTTTAGGAATTTGAAATTAGCCAGTACAACACTTGCGTTGTTTATCTAATACAGGTTCACTACTTAGGTTTAACGACACACTTGAGAAAATGTTTTCACATTTCTTAACGATGCGGGCAAGAAAAGAAGTCCCAAACGTTTTGCTTTACTTTCCACTCCTTCTGGACATAATTTAGGGCTGGCTAGCTTGATCACTAAAAACAACAGATAGAAAATATCAGGCAAAAATGTTTTGTGCAGTGTTACCAAAATATGGCCTTAGTCCTTTATTCTCCGAAAATTGTAAATTTTTCCTTCTTAAATCAGTTTTTGCCTTAACATGACTTGCACAGCCTACAGAGAACGCAATACAGATAGTTGTACGCAGTTGAATTTGTTAGATAAAGAGATTGGAGAAAATATTGAACATGTCCACTACATACTTGTGTAAGGAAACAAAAACCTATGGGAAGCACTGTGCAAGAAAAGGCAACATACGAGTATACATTATTGCTCAGCAGCCTTTAGAATTAACACCAGCTTACTGTGTACTTGCCTCTACCTCTGCATATTTCCATGTTGTTTCTGCAATATCACCAACCTTTGGGTTGCCCATTATACTGAGGACTGCATCAATCCGCGTGACCGTCATACTGAAATGTTTCCTGTGCTGTACTTTGGTTTGATCTGCAAGTGTTCAGTTTGGCCTGTTCAAGCGCAGAACCGGGCTGCTAAGCTATGAATTTGATGCACGGATCCTTCATTTCCCGTATTATTTTACGTCAAGCGCTTTGAAAGCGCTGCTTTGTCACGATTTTAATCCGATTGGCAACTGATATCAGCTGCCTCCAGAATGAAAATTGCACATGTGACTCATGTCATGCCTAGATCTTCCACTGTCCAAATACAATCTAAACAGTGTGGAACATGAAAAAGAATAGCATGCACAGTATCATTTCGGTGAGAAATCGTGGACGCTGCTGTGAAGAATATTATAGGTTTTGTGCAACTTGAGTTGAACTCTTGAACTCAGTATCTGTCACTTTTTCGCGTGAATAAAAGTAGCTGAGATTAAATATTATTATAGTTGTTTGTTTGCTTGTTTTTGTTGACGACAAAAGAAATTTTACAACCGTGATATCTATTGTTTCATCAAGTTCAATTCTATTTTACACCAGCATTTGCCATGAGACCGTTCACGACCGTTAGCATTATCACGAGTGTGCAAACCTTACGCTTTCCAATTCCTTTTTCTACCTGGAAGCGTAAGATACAAAATGTCAATTTTGAATTACAGGTTTTCCGTTGGTGTAATTATGTCATATATTTTCAGTTTTTGCGAACTAACGATTAGGCAACACCAATGACGAATCTGCAACCCTAAGGAACTCCTGCAATCATGTTTAGAATGATGAGTGATCGTCCGACAGTGCTATCATCAATTAAGTTGGTGATGTTGTCGGTTTTGTATTTAACATTATGTACAATCGGATAAAATGTTTGCGGACGTTAAACCCTCTCTTCTAGCGTACGGTTTGCACGTTAGTGAAACTGTTGACAATGGTGTGCAACTCATAAAAGTTATAGCGTTTTAAATGTAGTCAAACAAAGTTGCTTCCACCAGCATCACTTTCCTGTACGTGGTGTGGCAGCCGCCCCCCCCCCTAAATGAAACCAGTGTTGCCAACCTGTCTTC
>JGI24021J15306_10003302_pt1 | contig 18088 bp, 12 predicted proteins | sample Ectturendosymbi1_FD_15306 | JGI IMG/M metagenome (IMG submission 15306)
CGACCCGTTTTTTTCAAGCATTGTTTCCCCCAAACAGCTTGAATGAGTTTTGGCGATGTGCTTACAAACCCTATTCAATGATCGGTTTCAAAGCCATCAAAATAACCTTTCCATTTCCATCTTCGTGGCTCTGTGAATATGGATTTTCTGCTCTGACAGAAATCAAAAGCAAAAAACGAGAGACTTCTTGGAAATGACGACTAAATGCGTGTGTGTTTGGCAACAACGAAACCTCCTTTCAATCTTTATTTGTTCCCAAAAACAGGCACACCAATCGCATTCACTTTTTAAAAGCAACTTTGTTTTGTAGTAAGTGTGCCACGATTTTTTAAATGTTTTTAGTGCGCCGTAAGCTAAAAAGTTTGAGAATCACTGGTTTGGATCATTAACTTTAAATTATAACTCAATGCATCTGTAACATAAACGCAAGATATTTCAACAGGTAGGGGGGATGAATCACCCACAGGCATAAAGGGTAAAAATCAGAATACATGTAACTCAGTTAATTAATTGAAGGCAGAATTTATGTCTCAACAATCATATTGCGTTTCCAGCTTCGAGAGATCGCATGGGCACACCCTGGCGAACGGTGACAGCACAGTTCCGACATTAAAAACTAATTTCAAACAATTTTATGTGGCGCCGTTCGTAAAAATATTATATCTGACAGATTTAGCACAAAAGATGCTACCTCTGCGCATATTTAGCTTTAGATATCTCTGCGCATATTTAGCTATCTATGCGAAGAAATAGCTATCTCTGCACGCCATTTAGTTATCTCTGCACATAGATAGCTATCTCTGCGTGCATTTAGCTATCTCTGCGCGTATTTAGCTATCTCTTTAGTTAGCTATCTCTCCGCAGAGACAGCTGTCAGACATAGCTAGAAATGAAGGATGCAAACAGTAGACTAGCTTTTGCCAGGATCACTGAAGGAGAAGACAAAATTTTCTTTAAACAAGGCGCATTGCACCTTATGTTTGCAGCTTGAGTTGCTTTAAATCTGGCACGTTGACTTCGCATTTCAGTGCAGGAATGCTGGTTATGTTAAGTAATAAGTAGGCTAGGTATTGCAGCTTATAACATATGCGAACGTATGCATCCTTCTTTTCTTTGATTCTCGAAGCAGTAGGGCTTATTGTGATAATGCTGCTAAAGTGATGTGTGTTGCCAACGTTATTTTCGGGCACGAACGCCTAACCGAGCAGTTCCTTCTGATGTGCTTTTTCTATGACAGCATTATTGTCTTTACAAAACGGTGCTCATCTCCAAGCCAGCACTTCGCTTTCAACGCGCTCTTGCTGTGAGAGCATTCTCTTTGCGCATTGAAAGAACTGAGAGGCGGTGAGCTGCTCCTGGTGAGAACAGTTGGAATGGTCAGAGTTGACGAGATCCTCTTTGAAATATTAAGCAAAAATGGCACTAACACTGAGACCACCACCACAAGTTTACTGTAGCCCATGGTCCGCACAAACCAATGTTATTATCAAATCAGTATGATTTAGACCTGAAACCACCTAGCTTTATATGACACCAAGGAATTCATGCCTTGCAGTAGCCTAGCTTTTGTCTGGATTACTGAAACAGAACACCAAGTTTTTCTTCAGACAGGATACCATGTTTTCTATGGGGCGCCGTTCGTAAAAATATTGTATCTGACAGATTTAGCACAAAAACTGCTATCTCTGCGCATATTTAGCTTTCTCTGAGCAGAGATAGCTATCTCTGCGCGCATTTAGCTATCCCTGCTCCGAGATAGCTATCTCTTTGCAGATTTAAACATAGCTAAATGTGTGCAGAGATAGCTATCTATGCGCAGATATAGGTAAATGCGCGCAGAGATAGCTAAATGCGCGCAGAGATAGCTATCTCTGCTCAGAGATAACTAAATGAGCGCAGAGGTAGCTATCTCTGCTCAGAGATAGCTAAATGCGTGCAGAGATAACTATCTCTGCGCAGAGAGAGCTAAACATGCGCAGAGATAGCAGTTTTTGTGCTAAATCTGTCAGATATAATATTTTTACGAACTGCGCCCCATGCAATTAGGTTTTGCAGACCATCAATCTGGTAAAACAACACAGACGTCAACATGCACTATTGGCGAATGAAAAATCTCACGTGATGGTAAGTACAATAAAGCACATTCAAATACACAAAAAAGCTCCATGTTTGCTGGACGCTTCCATGGAATCAGCCGAAAAGGTTCTGTATTTATTTTGCGATGATTCAAACTTTCAAATTTCTGTATTCAAGTAACTTGTCTCCACACGGGAGAGAGACATTGTGTCAACACCAAGACCCGTATAATGATTGTCAAATTGAACAACGTTTGTCTTAACAACGTTGCCACACAAAAATGAGACCAATTATATACGCAAAAATGCAATTACTGAATAGTGATAATCACTTTGTCTGATCGGCAAAGTTGCTGCACATTACATTCTACAGCCAATTGCTAGTGTGCTGCGAGTGAGGCAGAACTTTCGCTCAAATTTTGATCGATTACATGATTTGAATAAATGCATCAGAAATGTCAACAGAACGCATTAGACATGCACTAGGTTCAGCATCTGGCAACGGTGGCTTGTAACTAACTTTTGACCAAGCTTGCGCAGCTGAAAAATTAGACAAAGTGGAAATCCTAGACGTTACTCATTGCATAAGTACTGGACATAATTTTTGGTTTGTCACTACTCTTCATAAAACCCACAGCGGAAAGGTGTCAATTCATAAGGAAACACCACCACCCAGAGAGAATATTTAAGTCAATCTTATTTGGCTACGCTGTTGTTTGCAACACGTTTTAGGCTGGTTGATTACGTATGTCAGAATAATGATTAACTTTAAACCTTCAGACCAAGCTGTATCTCTCCGTGTGGAGTGCGCAACATTTCTTACAAATACTTGCAACGTCCCGTTCGTCCTTAATCTAGTGATTTTGTTCACGTTACACTTCATCAAGAAACGTCCAACATTACAAGGAACTTGAACTTTTCCCGGAGTCAACTGATTCGCTATTTTGCAATTGTACAAAAAAATGTGAGTTACGACGACAAAGCTGCATGTAAACACAAAATTTCAAAAAATTGGGATTTGATAGGTATGGTCAAGATAATCACTGAAAAATACTTAATAGAATAACCGACATGATCTGAATTTGCTTGGAAGCATTTTATGCTTATTTCTGTAATATTCGAACGTCCATTTTTGAAATTTTATTACGAATCAGTTGCGCACATTCAGCTGAGCAGATTGACACGAGCACGTCGTGACGCATTTCTCGACCGTTACTGCTTGCAACATCAATATGATTGCGTTCTTCTCATCGCTGTCATTCAAATTGCTGTGTATTCATTTGCTATCTCTGCAACATGGCGCACGTTCAATCCAAGTCATTTCCCGCAAATCTTATTGCATTTCTACCTACAACACCATTACTCTCAACGAGTGCTATCGCGTGTTGCGGAATGCATATTGCTGTGGTTCATAGCCGGGTTAATGATTCACTCCAAGGTGAATGAAATTTTTGCAAGGGTGAATGAAAGAGAGGGTGAATGAAGCGTGAATGAAACTTCTGTTCCTACTTTTTTGTGTGTCATCTGGTAATATGCATTTGTGTTTTTCATTTTTTACCCCAACACAAGAAAAATCCTGAATGAAATATTGAAGCGTTCTATCTTTGCGTCTTCAACAGTCAGCAAATTATCACTTCAGAAAAACAGTACCATAGTGCAATTAACTGCGTATATAACGTAATGAGGATAGAGTTCACCCAGAGATGCCATGCTTTATTCACTCGAGTGGTAGGCACTCTGCTTTGCTCTCTGCATGAGCGTCCTGCAGGCCTACTGTACTCCTGTGCAAAGGATATTTGTTAGAATTTCAGTACTTTCGAAAGATTCAATCACAATCTCCAGTGAAAATCAGACGCCTNAACACTTATCACATTTGACCTATCAGCCGAAGTGCAGGCCTAAGCAATCGAAGCAGTGGCCTATTTGCGATATTTNTTTATACCAGTTTGTTATTAATTCCAACATCTAATATGCGTTTATATCTCAAAGTGTACCTGCAGAATGTCTACGAAAAACGTACACAAAAAGCTTTGTATTGATCAAGGTATAAAAGGAAGTCANNGTCGAGAATGAGTTCCCTTCAAAAATTAAAAGGTTGAAGTGGGATCATGATTCTNCTTGGCTTGAATCAATCAACTATGGATTTTTTCTTCTCAGACCAGCAGGGAATAATCATCAAGCCATGGGCCGTCTGCCCAATGCATGTTTTGCTATTTAAATATAGCAACCATTTTTGGGTTTGTTAAAACTGTGGAGTCATTTACAAAACAAATACGGCATTCATCAAAAAAAGTCCTCGCAATTTTGCAAGCAGTGGCATGAAAATTTGTGCAAAAATTGAAATTCCCTCTATTCATCAGTCGTAAATGACTGTGTTAGTAAAGTCCTCTTCTTTCCTCTTTTCAAGTAGCACTTGTGTTGATGAAACGAAAGAAACATTTGGCGACGCTGAATCTGTAATCGAATCATATTTGAAGATCTTAACCAATTTGCTACTGTGGATAAAATAAAGCAAAAACTGTGCTATATCACTGAGTGTTCGATGTACTATGAATATTGGCACATCAATGCAGCAATCGGTGGTAGGGGCTAACGAAATTGAAAAAAGGCCTTCTCAGGAAACCTACACACGCTGCACGAGTCGGGAAATGAAAAGTTTAAAGCAACCCAAAATTTGATTACGTTTACCTGGAGCATGTGACATCCGTTATTTCCGGAACAAATATTTTTGACTTCCCGGTGTCCATTTTCACTCACTTTCACAACCAAATCGCATCTGCGCAGCGAAACACACATAGCACACAATTTTTATATATTGTACACACAAACAACTGTTTTTCTAGAGGGAACTTCTATTTGTGAGTCATGGTGCAGGAAGGCTCTTCACATATAAGGTTTCCCATGTCGTGTCTGGTGCAAAACGTTTTGCACTAAAATCACATTGAAAATTTAAGGTAGCAGAATACACAAAATTTGCCACACATCAGGTAACCCTGGGTGGTAGATGCTCCATTTTTCTATTTATAGGCTTCCAGGGACTTTTTTTAAAATAACTCTAGCACCATTCGATTTGTCTCTGAAAATAAGGAAAAGTCTTGGAAACACTGGTTTCTATTAACGTTTTTCTAAGTACATGATATAAACAAAAAACAAACCCCAGTTTAGTGGACCACACCGGATTAGGGCTGGCATAGTGCACCCTTTACTCACACTGCAAAACGTAGTCATCACCTTTGACAACGACCCCTACCACGTCCACACACGTGCCAGTAACGATCTCTGTGCATTTTGACACATCGAGCGCTGACACTTGGAAACGATACCAAAATGTGTTTTTGACGAACTTCGTTGACGTCATCGCGTGATGCGACGACATGCCAGTTGGATCTCCTCGGCCATGCTTGTGACGTGCTTTCCACGAGTGAGCTGTATGGAGTATATTCAGTAGTGGTAGTTTGATCCAACTACCTTTAAGCGCAATTATTTTATTGAAAATAGCAATCTTAATCTACCATACCCTTACACAAATGCTCAGCGTATTTTTCTCACTGAGAGTTTGGATATTTTCAAAAATAATCAGCGGTATGAGTCCTAATTTGTGCTTGCGTCGAAGTAATTGCTAAATGAGGAGGAAATCATCATCTTAACGGATCACCGCTCCTTCACTACAATGAATTAAAACACAAATGTTTGCAAGAAAGCGGGAAAGGCATTTTTTGAGGCAGAAATGAATGCTGTTACAACTGAGAACATGGATCACTGCTGGTGAAAGAAAATGGGAGCCAGGAAATTGTAGACATACCCAAATGGGAGCTATAAGTGGTAGTGGTGGATGCCTAAACGCCTAGCCCTAGAGGTTCGCTCACAATTAAGCCAAACAAAACGAAAACCTGTCGCATGCGAATGTAGACCCCGTTCTTGGTGAAGTGCAAAAGAACCTTGTAACAAAAGTGCTGCACGCAACTGACAAGACTGTGATGGCAAAACCGTATACAGGATTGGAGCGTATCATACTTTTTCCAGTTGAATACCATGCCAGACATAAGCAACTACCAGACATATGTGAAGCATACCCATGCGTTAAGTTGCATCGTCTCCTTTTCTGCTGCGAAAATTATTTTTATCAGTAGAAGCAGAAGTTTAAGCAGTTCGCTGCAAGCAGAAGGATGCGTAAGAGAGGTAACGGTTAGAGTCGGCCCCGCAGTTAATTTACCGCAAAGCTTGTCTATGTACCAGTTTCAAAGAAAATGTGAGTTGCCTGATGTTAATTCACATCTCCAAAGGTCAAATTGTGCAAAATGTATAAAACGTGAGAAAAACCTCAATGCTGATCAGCTACGAATCTTCTCTGAAATATATGAAGGTGGTGTCAAGATTAGACACCGCATATTATTGCAGTTTATGAGGTGGAGGANGGTTTTGTAAGAAACGCATACCCTCAAGAAAAAANATGTTCTAANCAGTGGAATTATTTGCTATGGTTTGTTAATCAAGGATTGTTGTGGTTATTCATATATTATTTTACATCTCATTGCTTTTGTTATTTGTATTTCGTCTCAACAGTCAAATGAAGAAAAACAAGATTTAACTAACGAACGTGCATGAAGACCTTTATGCAGGTTTGGCATTCCAACAGAAGATAAATTCATAAATCGAAGATCCTGGAGGCGCTGGGCCGAATGTCGACGTCCTAATGTGATCGCGAACAATATAATCTTGATTGTAACATCGATTTTCAACCAGCAAGCGATTATATAAATGTCTAATGCATTTCGTAATGAGTGGAGCGTGGGGTAGCAAGTTTCGTTGGCCAAAGCATTTCTGTAGATAATGAAGCATGTAGCTTTCTTGAAGCTTTTTGTTCGTTTGCACGATATTGATCTGAGAAGCCATGCATTTGGTGGTGAAATCATTTCCATTTATGCATGCTGGTCAGCAAACCTCTGTCATTACTTTAAACAAGTGTTTTTAAACGTTTTTGCTGCTGCGGAACCTTCCGCATATGTTTGCGTTGCTGATGGAAACCTACAGTATGCAATGATCCGAGTGTCTATATTGTTACAACCGCATAGAACTGTGGTTGCAAATTACGACCCAGGCAATTTCGGTCTTTCAGCGGAACCCCTGGCAGTCACTCGCGGAACCCCGGTTGAAAAACCCTGCGTTAAACAAATGTTGAAAAAACATTTGGTCCAAAAGCGTAAAAATATTCATTAAAATTTAATTAACAAAAACGTTTCTTGTGGATCCCATATCCAACCTTGAAGTATTTTCTGTTGCTCTCATCCATTTTCTAATTACCTTCTTGCAACGGCGCAAAACATTTGAAAACCTAGATGCAGCCCGTCTTTTAAATTGACGTGTTATACGAAATGTTTGCAACGAGTTTAGTAATACTGCAAGTGAGCAACTTGGACAGGGGCAAAGATGTCAAATATACATGCATTTTTTGTAAATCCTTTTTGTAACGATTTTCAACCACGTGTGCTACCTCGTTGATGATATTACAGTCTGTAGATTTTGAAACCCCGTCATTAAATATCAGCAACTTTCACGAATGCAAAATTATACGGAAATGCCAGTAAACACTCAAGGACAATACTAGCAAATGCTTTTTGATTGACAATCGCTGGTCATTGTCTTTTGATTGCACGTTTCCAAGGTATTGGGTTACTCTGACCACCACATATCACTCTCAACAAGGAAATGGGCACAATGTATCTTGAGCCTATACATTTCCAAGTTGACAGTTGACTCTAATCATGTTTAGTCACGATGATTGTGCAGGTAATGACTTCGCAGTAAAGTATGAAAAACATGAAAAAGTGTCTCACAGGTTTGCGAAGGAGGTTGTTGCTCTGCAACAGGTAAGGTCCTCACGTTTTCCCAAATGATGACCTAAACGATTCTCGAGATGAATTGAGGTTGGTGAATGGATTGCGACAACTGAACCTGATTTGTCTTATTTTTGAAACTGGGGATACATTTTTCTGTAACTTCGTTGAACAAACCTGATAATTATTTTCCAAACCCTTATTCAAATCTTCCTAACGAGAGCTCATTATTAAGGAAAGTTGAGACCTTTGGCCTAACTAGTTTTCGTTCACTGCGCTTCTGCAGCAAGACATACGCGTGGCAGGGATTTATCGGGAAGCAGAGCCTTATTACATGAATCCTTGGAGGGAAAGCAATTCAGCAATCAGCGCCTTGTCGATATTTCCAACGCCTTCTTACGTATTCAGAATTTTGCTTTTGCCAGTCTACATTCAGGAAGAAGGAGGGTGAGCACAAGAACGCAAGGTGTTAATTGCTGACGTTCAATGCATCAAACGTATCAAAAATTCCGAATGTTTATTTTGAAGGGTTGGGAACGTGAAGATTATATAACGTAGTGATGAATTTTTGTAAACGTTCATGCTACAAGGCAAAAATGCTCTACATAAGGTGAATTATTCTTTGCGGCAAGCTCGTCAACATTTAGAAGCTGAAAAGCAAGTTAATTTAATTTGGTATGGACAGTGAACTGGCAAATATATGAGTTTGCATGGGCATCGGCGGCAATTCAGTATAAAAATATTTTGTGTTGCTGCTGAAAAAAGAAATAAGGAGATAATGTTGCATTGCAACATCACTGTGATAAGTTAGGGATTATTGGAGCAAGCAGAAAACGTGAAGTAATGTGGGTTTTTGTTACTTGACATGCCACGCCGTCTCATCACGAAATCTTATGAGCGGATGCTTCCGTTGAGGCATTTTTTGTAATTGAGGAAACACCTTTGCGTTTCAGACGTTATATCTCACCTAAACGAATTCTGCAAGCAATGTGTTGGTAATAATTTCTTCATTTTTGTGTTTTTTTCCTTTCAATTTTCTGTACAAACATCAAGAGTTTGATAATTTTTGCGTTCTGCTTATACAGCATTATGTTTCCAGAGTATAATGTAGCTAAAAAACATGATTCAGCAAAAAATCTAAGGGCAACGCCATGTACAATTTCATTAAAAATCGCCCTCAGTCATTGCTACTTTGCGAAAAACGCGTTTCGCCTGTTCTGCTTCAGCGTGCACAAAATCGCATGACACAGCCAACACAACCTTCAGTTTTTGATACTCTGCCTTACCTAAGTAATGATGTAGCATGTGGTGATAACAGTGAAGTGCTCGCTCGGTCTTAAGAATACTATAAAATGTACTCGCGTCTTCATTCTTCATGCAAAATCTAGCATTCCCACAATCTATACTTTTTTGATGAACGACCTTAACCTTTTGAGGTTTCTGAAAAATAAACCTGAAAATCTTTTCGTTATCTCATGGAACTATGTATGTTTTCAGATATAACGGTTAATGCAAATTGTCATTTGCGAACAATGAATGACAAATATATCCTTGGTAGAAATTTAACTGAAACAGTAACTTCCACGTTGCAGCCTCAAACATCTGCCGCGGATTCAAGCGAAAGTCTGCTACTGTTAATAGCTTTTGCTTTGTATTGTGTGATGGCTCTAGGTGTTGTAATATTTGAACTGTTCGTCACAATAAAGATGAGGGCAGATGCTCCCCCACGAGAGACGCCGCGACGTAAGGCAAGTGCATTATAATCTGCAGGTGTTGAACTGGAAACTCTAGCTTGGCTGAGTCACTGGACAACTACTGTGCAATATCTTTTTCATTCTGTTATTCATGTAATTAACATGTTCGCAAAGACCGAGGTCAGGTTTTTCATTTGTCTTTTGATAAGTATTTCTGGGTAGTTACTGCGATGTTCATGAGGTCAAAGACTTAGGTTTTCAAGACGAGATTTGAGAGTGTCGACTTAGGCTCATGTTTCTTTTTACATATCATACGCTGAAAAAGAGAAAACCAGATTTTCTTAAGTAAATATTTCCTGCTTTCCCGCCATCATGTGTAGCATCTGAAACTGAGATAATAATTAAATCTTTAAATAAAATCCTACATTCGTAACATGTGAAAAAATCCAAACAACGTTGGCATGATAGTTGTTTTTTCTTAACTTAATTTCTACTGAAGCAACGCAGTTTTCAATGAAAAAAAAGACTAAAATGTAAACCTGTGTTTCTGCCTCCAACGCCCTTGTAAAACGATCTGGTTTGTCTGTTACTATCAACTGCGTTCTTTCAGAGAGTACGTGCTTTGTAATATGGACTTCGTGTCAGTTTCAAAATCGAAATTAAACTCATACATGTTAGTCTTTCCAATTCGGGGCAGAACTTCAAAACCCGGAATTCGGGTAGCTCAGAAAAAATGGGAAATAAGGAGTTTTTTCGTGTTTTGACACTAATGTGATATTGCGAGGTAAAAATCTGTATCATTTTGAAATTTCTAGTGTTTGTCAATGCGCAGTTCATTGACGAATTATTCATTAAGTTAAATATAGTTTTTTACTGATATTCATAATAGTGACTCATGATATTCAAAGCGTAATCTCATCATTCACTCTGTTTCTGAGTTTTGTGACAAATAGTACCATGGATGAAAAAGCTTTCTCCGATTCCACTCATGCGGACTTATTTGTAAGTAAAGCATGGTACAGTGTTTCAAATTTAACGGGCCTCCTTTTGTAGCCTCAAAAAGACAAATTTCTTTTTTCACAATTTGTGATCGGATCTCTTGCTGTGCCGGGATATTTTTGTAGTTTTCATTCGCATGGGTTACATGGATTCTGTGCTTTGATTTCAAATCGTTGATTAAACTTTCGCTGCTTGAACCACCTCCTTTTTGCATAACGGAGCACACATTGCACTTTGGACTTGTTGAGCCGTGTTGTATAATAAGTGGCTTCTTACTTTCTTTGATTAACCCGGGTTTCGGGTAATAGAAAATAGCCAAAAGAATCGGATCGGTTTCGGGAAAACCCGAGTTGAAGCACTACACCTGTATTTGTGATGGTTCGAAGCGAAAGCAGTTAATCGATGAAAAAATAATTCAAATTGCGTAAAATACAGAAAATATGGCATTGAGAAAAACGTTGTGGTGTAAGTGCATCAAGTTGTCTAAGAATTGACTGTGGAGGTATTTGAAAGGCATCAGTGAAACAAAATGAAAAAATATGGAACGAAAACTCTTGCGAACTTCATGTGATTTGTTTATAGTTTTTCATCTAAAGCATTGCTGGATTCCTATTACGAACAGAGGTCACAATTTCAAAAAATTTTGCATTGCTATTTTTGGATAGTCAACAACGGCAAATAAGCATTGACTGTGGAGAAATTATGTCAAGCCGTCCTGTATTAGAAGCAAATGTTTTTAGCAATTTGTTTTTAAATGACAAAAATATACATAGCCTAATAGCTAGATCACATCTGAGGAAACATTCTGTAATTCGCTGAAAGACTAAAGTTGCTTTTTATAAAAAACGTACTTTGAAACCTCCATTGACAATTTTATTCAAAGATTAAGCGAAGAGTGGTTGCTGATACTTATTTTCCACGTTGCTTGATTTCCATATTAACAACAAAATGCTGCAGCCACGTACTTTGGAATTCGAAAGTTTTGTAAAAAATAAAAATTTCCTGTTTGAACTCAACAATGGAGTGAATGAGCACTACTGCTTCATTACTCAGATGACAATTTGGTAGAATCTGAAATAACTTATTCACCGATAAATGATGCCAGCACAATTTAAGCAAGGAATCTTTCATATTTTATTGATCTGTTTGGCATGAACTGCCGATTTTGCACCTAACAAACAACTAACGTGCAAGTAGGTATCTGGAAACAACACCTTACTTCTACAGTATGCGTTTTGAATGGCTGATATACATATACGGGACATCTTACAAAATTAAGTGCAAAGACAACTGCGGCACTACAACAACCAACATTAGTCATAGTTAAGCTTGGTTGAACGTGACTCTACTGTAGCTTAACCGAACTGTTATTACACAAAAAAACGTCCGATGAAACCGATTGAGGTGTCGTGACCTTTGTCGCCGTTAGCCACCATATTCTAGTCAGGGCGACTGTCGTCGTCAAAGTACCATCGAATATTGCACAACCACTGCTACGTTTAGCCAGGTGGGATCACTTTGACAGCTAAACCGAAGTGTATACACACATGCTTTTCTCTGTGTCACCAACTTACTGACCACAGCAGTCTGCCACAACGCAAACCAACGAAATGCAAGTCAAAAGCCGAAGCTTATATTCTGCAGACAGGATAACTTGAAATAAAGGGAAATGTGTTGTAGCATGTGGTATGCATTTTCTTAGGTACGAAGAAGCGAACACTTCACTTCTGTTTTACTATATTTTAGGATTTTTACGTTTGGCTGTAGGTCAAATGAGGTAAGCAATCTTTGTTGACCTAAAATTAAGGAACATATAGTAAACGTTTCAAGTTCTTCAAAGTTTTTTTTGATTTGTTATTTCATGTAGTTAAACAGAAAATAAGTGGTATATTTTCTGCAATAAGGTTATGAAAATCAATAGAATAACATCTTCGTTTTCGAATCGATGACTATGGGCAGATAACTCATCATGAACGAACTTGTTCACAACTCACGAGGCTTCCACATAATGGAAGAAAGCTGTTTCTTGCTTGCTTTATCTCGTTGATATTTACGAAAGGATTTGGTGTCAAACAATTTAGATGTTTAGAGTAGTTGATGCATTAATTGGTGAATTAACTTGGAAAAGCTTCAACTCCGACAGTAGCTAAAATTCTACCGGTCGTGAAATCACCAAAGCATGAAAAAGAGCATGTCATAATAATAACATTCTGAAAGAACATCTGGAATTGCCTTTATTCTTCATTTGCAATGCTTCACGAATGCTGGTGAAAAATTACTTGTGGTTTGTTACCGAAAGCTGCGAGAGTCCCATTCTGGGTCAGACAGCTGAAATACCAATTTCTGTTCGGCGCGCTTACAAACATGTCTGGCATTATTCAAACACAAGAGCACTGATATGATGTCATGGAAGTTCTGTCGTGTTTATGAGGTGTGATGTGAACACAAATACGATACAGAGATGCTCATAAACTTGAGTAGACCTGGTGATTTTCTAAGAAGTGCATTGCTGTTAAAGTTGCTTATCCATTTGTTGTAAGCTGCCTTCCAAAACGTAATAACTTCGAAACAGTTAATTTAGAAGCGTAATTTCTGCTTCGCTATTGTAAATAACATTCCATATCTTCGTAAATATCAGGTGACAATAGGACACAGAGATTAAAAAATGAGTTTTCATTGTCTCGTTTGGTGAAATGCCTGATAAAAAGGAACTGATGATGAAGTGAGCAAGAACTGACTCCTCAATTCTCCCCTCAAAATATTGTTGTTTCCATGTATTACAGAGTTCTGAAAAACCCTTGAATAAAGCAAAAGGAGGAAATGGTTGCGAGGGCGTAGCACCAGAAAAGTTCGAACTTCTTGAAGTGAACGAGAAAAGAGAAATGTTACGGCCAAACTGCAAAGCAAAACGTCACATAAAGCAGAGTCCTGATAGCAGCGAAAAAGAATGCATAACGGTACAGCATTATTGCAACTGGCTTTTAAAAACCTAAGCACACTTTCTGCGACCTATACAGTACGTCGTTTATAGTATATGACAAAACCTGAAAAATGCGCACAGATAGTTGTTGAATATTTTATTGAATCTGTTCATTCCACCTAATTACCTGCAACTTTTTAACGCATAATGCACCGGAGTACAGAAGTAACAGATGCTCAACACATTGTGAGAAAAAAATTCGTTTGCCTTTGATCGAAATAACTGCAACTTTCTGGTTTGCAGACCAACGAAAAGCAGCCAGTGCCCCTCTGTGCTATTAGCAAGGAGCAAATGTGAAGATCTGGTGGACGTTCACGCTCACAGCATGGGCAGTAAAAGAATTTTGCGTGTAAAAAGGGCTTGCCAGCGGTTTTTGTGGTCTGACTTTCCTCAACATTTTTCGATGAAAATTGTGTAAGAATCAAAGCATTCTTCATGTTGCGTACTTTTCCATGATGATTAACGAACAGGTATTCAGTCACCGCAAAGGCAATGTAGTCCGATGTATCAGCAAATTGATTTTCATAGGAAATCAATGTCGTGCATTCTGTGAGCATCGTCAGGTCTGCAATCTTAAACTTAGCTTGCATAGATTTAGGATTTCATGACTGATGATGCGCAGAGTTACTGTGCGTGTAATCGATTTCCTGTTGAACAAATTTGCAGATTGATTCGACTGCCTCACCTTTGCACACACTGTTTACTTGAATACAGATATGTGCAAATTCCAATTATCGGAAAATATCTTGATGAAGATTCCAGTCCGCTGATTCAGCGAAAGCTTCCAGGAAACTTAAAGATTTTAATCGTAATACAAGCATTTTAAGATATTTACTTCAACCGTTTGTTATCACAAATATTTGTAATATGTCTGATAACCGGAAACATTTCATACAAAAAAGTTAAATCAATTTTCTGGTGGCTTGAATTGCCTGCATCGCATGTTGATTCCATTAATATGTTGAAAGCATTGAGTATTTGTAATTCATACTCATAGAAACACACTTTGGGCTCAAATAATCCCTGGTTCTTCACAGTCTCCCACTCACCCCTACCTTTTACCAATCGGTCTAGTTAGAAGTCTGGAACTTATCACAGCCCTATGCTGTGGTGCTGAACGTCAAACAACCGTGTAAGCTCCATCTACACGTATGCTTTTCTGTAATCGTCACATTTCTACGCTTGTGTTCTTTCATGTATTGGCGTGTTCCTTGCTGCTGCCATGTATACTTGAGTCTACTGCTTTGCATGTAGGGATGAAGACGTTATACAATACATCATCAGAATACAACTCAACATTTTGAGTTTAGATTTTGGTAGCAGTTTTCATAGTAGTGCAATTTATCACTTACGAAATGTTTATGGTTTATGAGTTCACGTTCAGTTTCAATAAATTTGCTCTTGCTTTTTCCCTGTAGTGTATAAGTATATTCTATGGCACCAATCTCCTCATGCATCAAGCGGGAGTAGGGCCGGCTTTTAGCCGATTGGTCCGATTGCTTCCAATAGGGCCCCGCGCCAAAGGGGGACCCGCGCTTCGCCTACAAACTTGCACTTTCAATCGAAAGTGTTTGCGTAGAGCCGGGGTGGGGCCCAAAATATTATTAGGCGTGGGGTCCGTTGCCATCGAAAACAAAAATGAACTGTACCGTTTTTCAAGGCTCTCCATCGTCATGATTCGTGTTTTTAATCGTAGTAATGGTCATTCTTTTCCGGCAATGCGGAGCTTCAGTATTTTCAATAGCGGCAGATAGGATAAAATTTTGAAGCTGTTTTCTGTTTCAATGACAAGCTTTTCGTATTTGACAGGTCAATTTATTTTCAATAGTCGCTACAAGATATGGTTCAATAGATTTTGCTGTTTCAACAATTGCTGCTACTTGTCTTCTGAAAGCTAATTTTAGTTCGCATTTGCAGATGCATGCTGCTTATTCAGTCTTATTCACTTCCACTCTTGTCGAGATCTGATATGAGACAACCTGAGATCGGCGACAAAGTTTGAAATAAAATTGGTTTGAATTATACATGACTATTTCCGGTGTGCAAAAAATAACACTTCTTTGAAAAGCAACAGAAAATGTCTTTAACAAATATTACCAGTTAGGCTAAGTCAGTGGTTCCCAACCTCTTTCAGGCCGTGGCCCACTTGTCGCTTTCAGCAGAACGTCGTCGCCCAACATCACAGAACAATAGAAAAGTCTACTCTCAGTCTCCTTGTAGGCACAAATATGATCAAACAAAATAGGTTCTTTACGACGATGCATCAAATTTTATTTAGTGTTAGCATCAACAACACAAGGCAGACTGCGAGATAAACTTCAGTGTGATTTTTGATCTTTTGTGACGTTTTCGACAAGACTGTGAATTCTTGGCTGCGTTGTGGAAAAGAGCGCATCTAAGATCATCTTCTGGAGTAAACACGAGTCCGTTTCGATATTTTGCTCTCACGCACAGAAGGGTAGACAATCCAGATGCATTAAATCTGTGCCCCAGAATCGTTTTGTAAGTCAAGGATTTCATCTTCCATGCAATCTGCAAGATTCTCGACTGGAAAAATAAAAGGATTCTTCACTAAACCAAGTTTGTTTTGATAAGTTTGGAAGAGTACAGCATGATATCCTCGCAAATCCCTCCAAGGTGTTAAACAACTTCTGAGACCTTTTCAATGCAGCGACCCATTTAGCAACCCAACTTGACCTAACGATCACCTTCCGAAAATGTCCAGTCAGGCATATGAAATGCCGATGTGTATGCATAACAGAATATCACAATGACTAAAACTAACGTACGATGTCACTACGTGGAAACAATACTCATTTATTAAATTCATGCACATGGCAGCACCAGTGAGAGAGACCCGTGTCGTATAAAACAGCATAGCATAACTTATTATAACTTATAAAAATTAAAAGCTCTATGAGGTTTTCTATTGGCATAATAGTCATGTTCTTTCCAATTATGCTCCAAATGGCCTCCACGGAGTTGGAGGCAAACTTTCATACGGGATGCAAAATTGTCAAATACTCGAACACATTCTTCATTGGGTATTTCACTGATTTTGGCTGTGATTGCTGCCTTTAATTCACCAATCTTTCGAGGATTATTCTGGTACACATTATTCTTGAGATACCCTTGCAGATAAAAATCTGACTATCGAGAGATTCCCAGCAGTTGACTGCGTCGTCTGAGTGATTTTGTAGGGCTCCGGCCGAACAAATCCCGTGCAACATCAGTGTTTCTTTGCGTCCTAGCACTCACCATCGGACCAGAATTTGTGTACCTCAGACCTTTCCAATGAAGATTTTGCACAGTCCCACACTGTCTAAACTTCTGGATCCAGTCAAAAATTCTGCCTTTTGATGAAGCATAACGACACTGAAACTTTCTCCGAAAACTTGCTTGCACTAGATCAGAGGTCGGCAACCTTTCGCTAGTCATGAGCCAAAAACAAACTCTGCAAGTTATGGCGGACCGTAACATTTTTCCACCAACAATTTCGTTCCAATTGCTGTCAAGTCTTGGGAATTTTTGGAATTTTAATTAGATTGACTCTTGATTTTCACAGTTCGTAACGAAAGTCCAAAATGCATCATAGAGTTATTTACAGCACAGTGCGGAAGGAGGGCAGGTTCATAAACTATGATACCACTAAGCTGGCCATATACAGTTACTGCAATTTGATAAAGGAGCTGCGGGCCGGATGATTTTGCTTGGCGGGACAGATCTGCCTCGCGGGCCGTAGTTTCCTGACACTGCACTAGACCAAATCATGATCGGAAAAATATTGTTGCAATATTTCATGCACTAATTCTAGTGCTACAAGCTGAAAAAGAAGAGGAATAATTAAAAGTAAAAATTTTATTCAGGGATTTGTCGGTTCTGCATTTTTTTTGAGTCACCCTGTATGTAAAGTTGCAAAACTGCAGAACAAACTAATTTTTTTTCTGTTAAAACAATTATGAAAAATTGAAAAATGATGAAAATAATACAACCACCCCAACTCTGGTTGGGGTGCTGGAGCAACAAATTTGCAAACAGTCACCCTAGCCCTGGTGCACTCAACTCCAGAGTACTGCGCTCCTGTTTGGTGCCACAGTGCTCATACCCACCTCACTGTCACCGCCATCAATGACGCATTGATAATTGTGACAAGGTGACTGCGTCCTACACCAGCGGACAACCTTCCAATCCCCGCAGGTATCCCATCTGCTGAGCTTCGTCGCATTGGAACCACACTGTCTCTCGACCGTCGTGGCATGGAGCCTGGACACCTGCTCCATTCAGCGCTCACCCGTCCATCGAGTTCAGATGCACGGCGCCTCAAATCGAGACACCCATTTCAGCCAACCGCACAGCAACTCGCCAGTTTTTCTGACAAAAACAACATACGTGCGGCGCATTGGGCGGGTCATCAATGGAATGCGGAGTGGGCGGAGAACCCCACAAGACTCCGCATTTTAATTCCAGACACCGGTACCCACCCTGCCGCAATGACCCTCCCAAGGC
>JGI24021J15306_10003304_pt1 | contig 18085 bp, 10 predicted proteins | sample Ectturendosymbi1_FD_15306 | JGI IMG/M metagenome (IMG submission 15306)
GAAAATAGGTTGTGTCAAGTCTTTCGCAGTCAAATTCTTTTGAGACAGCTTAGTTACGTCAAACTCATTGATGAAATACAAAGAGCAGAAAGCACAAAATATGCCATTGCTCAAGCCTATGAAAGAGGCTACACATCTGCATTTGGCAGCGATCCAGCTGGAATAAATTTGTATTTAGATCACCGATTTGAACTTAATAGTGACCTAAAAATATTTGTGAAAATGATCCGGCCAAACATCAGTCCAGAACTGTATGCCAAATTGTTAAACTGCCAAGCAACTTCATACATTGTGGAGAGAAGTTTTAGCATGTTTGGCAATCTATTGGCAAAAGACCGCCATTTCTCCCCAAAAAATGTTTGGAAATATTTAGCATTGTATGTAAATAAACCGCTTGAGTAAGTTACTGTTGTTTGCAATGTTTGCGCATGAATGCAACTTTTGTTGAAAATAAATGCAACTTTATCACTTTTTTACTGCAACAAAAACTTGCCCTATTGATAAGATAAACACCTGTATTCTTAATAATGTTGTAGGAGTCGCAATCGACCGAGGTGTTCGTGTTTAAGGTTCATTAAGGAGATTTGTAAGTCAAAACAGGAATTGTTGCAAATAACTGGATGAACAATTTTGATGAAAGTAGTTTCAGAGGGAAATTTACGAATGAACCACCGTTTAATTATTTATCTCGTCGCCGTAACAGTGACGCGAATTTTTCGGGTTCAGTCCAGCTTAATGGATGCCACTGACTGAGTCAGTTGGTAATTTCGTATCAGCTGACAGAAAACAATGAATGAGGATGAGGAATTTACACTGTCATTCACAAGTTGTGTGGCATAAATTTTTATTGGTTAAGAAATGAAAAATTCGTTATTTCTGCGTTTGGGAATACAAATCATTTTATAAGAAACACACACGAATAAGAATAAAGAACTGAATTAAGTTAATTTCGGAGATATAGCATGCTTCATGCTGGCGCGCAGAAAGCATTAAAGCCATTGTGCGAATGTTTTAGGCAAGTCTTTCTCTACCTTTCATTGGTTCGTGGCCGCCTTTCAGAGAGATTCAACACCCATGGCCCCCTAACCATATACACAATATTTAATGTAAATAGAATTAATGCAAAACATTTTGTAGCAATCAGTATCTTAAAGAAACAAGGCCATGAGCAGAGGTATTCTCGTGCTCCCCCCCACAAAACGCCGTGTGACCCCATTGGGACCACAGGTCCTGGACCCCGGTTAAGAAATCCTGTTTTAGACAATGCACTTGCATTCAATCAGTTTGAATAAGAAACTAATAAGTTTGCTGTAAACTTTGTAAGCGGTGTTCCAGAAGCTTAATCTCATGCATGCTGTTACCCATTAAACATTAACGAAAAGTGACTGCGATCAAAGTTTAAGGGCTGTTACATGCCTGGAATTCTTGGCATACACGGCATAGTTTGGAAAAGCGGTAAAACTATGGATCGTTTCGCATACTGTCAAGTGGAAATGTTATAATTTGTGTTTTCATTAGATCTAAATATGCAGTTGTAAACTAAGTGATTGTAGTCCATTTTTATGATTTAGGAAGAGCAGTTGACATAACAACGAGCGATATCGATCGACGAAAATATGGAAAGCTGGCTAGCCTCGCTGTCGATGCTGGCTTTGATTGGGTGCATTTCCCGTCTTCCTATTACGTCCATGCCAGCGTGAGTTCAGGTAAAACTTTTTGAAAAATGCCTATTTCTATCTCAACAAAACCTTAAATAGTAACGGTTAGCTTGATTTAAATAATGCTTTGTTTCAGAGCCTGGTAATGCTTACTCTGCAAAAAAACACGCTACAACAAAATACAAAACACTTTCAAACACAATACAACACATTTTACAACAGATCATAACACAATACGGTACTTAAGAAATTGGTACAAGGCTTGTGCAAGCAAGAAACAAATTCAACTTTTTCGATTCACACAAAGATTCAGAAAACAACATGCTTCTTGCATTCAGTTTTACTATGTCTCAGCGATGTGGCAGCACGTTGCTATAAACGTCTGAAAAAAGGTAGAGATACTTCAAAGATGCACTTTTTGGATGTAGAATATGTTTTCAGAAATACTCTCTTAACGGTTTTGACAATTGATCAGAAATTGTGTCGATCTTGACCCACTTGAAAGACTGTTAGCATTGCGTTGAATGGCCGCTTTTTTGCAAAATTGTGAAATTAAAAGCGACTGAGTAATTTATAAAACCTTTTGCGCAAATAAAATAGGTTCGATAATGACATCCTGACCCACCAGCTTAAGGAAGAAGAATATGGCCGTCAGAAAGAACTGGTTTTACTCACTATATGTAACAATGAAGATGCCATTGTCTTTTATATGTTAAACGTAGCAGTATCAACGCTTAAAATGTAAAGGCTTTGATTTTATGCTTCTAAGCATTAGCTTTAAGAAAAAGTATGTTACTTTTGTGGTGTTTCCTAAGCACCGAAACCGACAGGAAACGTTTTATTAAAAAATAGTGCCGCCAAATTTTAACTGATGCTTTAAAGACCTTAGCCCTGTAATATGTCAATTTATTTACAAAACCCTTGAAAACAAAATACTAGGTTTATGATACTGTTGCAACATTCCAACTGCAGGAATGAGGAAGGCCAAGTCCGCGCAAACGAAAACAATCATCTACTGGGAAACTAACAACTGCTTACAAAATTTGCAAAATAACGTTTGAGAAAGTTTTTATGCAAATTTCGGTGATTCAAGATATATCAAAACAATGCTTTGTTGGTGATGGGATCTGATACAATGATCAAAACAAAAATTCTTGGATTACCGGATTATTGGAGTTTATTCAGCCAAAGGTTCGTTCAAACAGACCGCAAACGAATCGCATACATTACAAACTGTTTGTTGTTGTGAGTCTTGACTTTTGTTGGGAATTTGTAACCTATTGGCTTTCTTCTACGAAATTTTCTAATCAAAGACCTTACGTTTTTGGTAAAACTAAACAAAGCATGTTCATTTAACCGTCAGAAACTCAAATGAAGCAAATACTCAGGCTCATATTTTTTGGATTTATTTGTTTTTTTTGTTCCGGTAGCGGACCGTCTGTCTAAAAATGCCATTCCCACACATAATAAAAAAGGCTAAACCGCTGAGCCAAACAATTAAGGTTACAGAAAATGTAGTTACCTCATGAGCTGGATAAGTCTGTTACTTCAGTAAAACAGGAAAACAGGGAAACGATAAAAGAAAGCATACATTCGAATTAAACTTTATCAGAATTTCTGCGCAGTAGTTGGAGAGATGGCATAGATCATCACTTAAAACAATTCCGCACTGTGAAGAAAGTGTACATCAAAAAGAAAGAGACACTTCCTTGTTAAAAATTGTTCAACTCTGAACTAATTTCAAACATGCTATTTAGACAACTAAAAACGTCTTGACGATCAATTGCTGGAGTACAAGCGCGAGTGGGTTGATGAACACGAGTGTGTAATGAACATTAAGGGTTTGTTATAGCTCAATAAACACGAACAGATAGGAAATTGCTCGAGAGGTGTACCTGTAAAGATGCCAAACTACACTATGATTGTCACAAAAAAATTAAAAACTCGCCAATTAGTCACTGGAGGACGCAAATGCTTTTAAAAGCCAGCAACGCTTTGAATTACTTTGTACATTTATCAAAAAATACAATCCGCGGCAACACCTATTACTGCATAATGAAACTTGTTTATCAGATTAAAGGGCAAAAAAAGATGTGATAGACCAGCGGTTTCCAACATTTTCTTAGTCTCTGACCCCGGGTACACTAAAATTTTGCTCGCCAAACCCAAATTTTGTTCGCCGAACCTCGCCATAGCCCATTGTTTAATTTTTCAAAATCAAAAATCAAATGTTTTAAAAATTTGACTTGGTGAAATTTTGATTTCAGATATTTCAGATGCGAAATTACCAACAAAACCAACTGGCTGGTGTGGTTGTGAGACTAAAGCGACAAAAAAATGATGTTGACCAATGTTATTATGTAAGAGGATGCTATAACTCGCTGCACCATGCTGCAACTTGTTGGGAATCCTAGTTTCGAACTATTATGCTAGATGTTTGAAATCCCAAGAGGTTAATTTATTGATAAACCCTAGAAAAAAATCAATACGTTGCATAAGCAAAATGCATGCAGGACATTTCCAACGAAAGGGACTTGCGTAAGATCTACTGAAAAACATGAATCCACCATTTCGTCCTTTAATATCTGAATCAGGGAACCATCATACATACAAACCAAGGTGACAATACGGAAGTCAATTTTTTTGAAAACTACCATGAAATTGAAGTGCACATAATCACCTTATCAATTTAGAGTGGTTGCAGTTTCCTTTTTGTGGGTATTACTGATAAAGAATACCCAGTTTAAACGCTTGAAATCGTCAACTCTTATTTTTATAGATGTGATGCTAAGAGTTTTTCCCATATTGACCCAAGTTTTCATATATTAAATACATCTGCTACGTAGGCAGAAGGGCATACTCTATCAGGAAGGTTGGAGGAAGTGTTACATCAGTGTTTCAGTACTGTTCTTGTTGGTCGAAATTGATTCTTTTAAAGATTTTTTGCTGTCGTCATGTTGCCTCGAATCACAGAATCGTGCAACTTCCAATTTCGGTAAATGCTGGAGTTCTGCATTGAATTATTTTTGGAAACAAGGAAAGCGAACGCGCAGCTCTTAGCCATTTCAATCATTTTGCATATCACGATCACTTTTTAAGTTACAAGTCTCCCAAATCTTCAAAGCAAAAACGCGAAGTTTCGCTCTGGCGACGCGAAGTTTCGCTCTGGCGCTTTGTTGCTGTCAGAACTGAAACAAACATTTAGGTGAAAATGCATTTTCCATATAGCGAAAGGGATCTGATCTGACCTGGTGAACCCCTCGCGCGTTTCGAAGAAACAAATCATGGCCAGTTCAATTCAAACCAACTGCTTGTCCATTAAAGTGAACACAGTCAACTGTCGTACTTTTCCGGATTGAATCAAAGGACGTTTTGCTTCATTAGCTGCGAAAGAAAAACTCAGGACGTCACTACTGGGGGCTAATCGTGGTACTGCAACAAAACACTCATTTGAATTTTTGCTGCCAGTAGTTAGTCGTTCAAGTGCACCTTGTTGTTTCTCTAAAGTATTTTGTCCTAAAATTACTTGAAGTGCTCTGCCATCCATCTTAGTTTACCAACAAACGAACCTTCCGCTGTATTCTTTTCATCGTCACACCCCATCGCTCTTTCACAACAGGTTTCGGGTGTGATCACGTGATATCTGACGTAGTGTGCTTCATCATTCTCAAGAAGTTTGAAAGCAGTTTTGACGTTTTAGCGGGTAGCAGCTTTTTTCAAACAAAGGGTGTGTCGTTCCCATTTAATCTATATCATCACTTTTCGAATATTTAAAGATAAAGCAGACACGGCTTAAATAAAAATACGTAAAACTATAAGTTTGATGTGTAAAAGCAAACAGGCATGTTTGTTTAGAAGTTTATCACTGAAAAAAACTCCCACATCGAGTAGAGTCACATTCGAATCTTAACAACTTAACGTCCTGCATTAAATGTATGGTTATAGTGATTTTATACAATCACCAAGTTCCTCAATGGAAGGTGAACACACGAAATGTACGTACAAGAATACTGCTGTTTTAAAATGTCGAATCAAGCAGCAGCAGAGCAGTTTATTTTTCAAATGACTTAAAACCTTTTGTGCACATTTTGCAAGACTTCTTTCCGACACTTTCGGGCTGGAGATCATCTGTAAACAATTCAGAAGCAACACACCGCAGCGTCATTGGCGCGGAGCCAGGTCCCTCCTGGTGTGTGTTCGACACTGCGTCAGACACACAAAATCCCAAACCAATTTGTCCAGCTCGACGCATTTGTTCTCTCGCCCCACAACCCGCTGACAATAAAAGACCCATTATCGTTTATTTTTCAGTTTATCCTCATGGCCTAATTATGTGCGGCCCGCGACGGACAACTAAATAAACATCAAGTGAAAGGTGTATGGCTACTAAAGCTCATTCAGACCCCCGTTGTTATTGTGCATTGTGACTTTCAGCACTCTCCCCTGGTCATGAAAAGGCTCCTAATGCTTTGTTACCATTTTCCCATTTGAAGTACACAAATGGCACCACGTGAAAGATGTGGCGATGGCCTCGTATAAAGATACACAGGCTAAATTTTTGTAAGTGGGTTAAGTATGCGCTAAGTTGACTATCTGCTCGGCAGCACTTACATATCTTAAGATGGTTGACTTTGAGTGATGGACGTGTCTTAATACGTTCACTTTCCTTGTTACTTAAAGTTTTTTGTTTGTTCTGCACAGTTTCTTCGTACTTTGAAAACTCCGTATACTTTGGTTGGGATGAGATATTAGTTGGCACCTTCAATTCGTTTATGTTAATGAAACAAAAACTGGTTTTGTTTTATTTCTGAACACGATTTTAAATACTTTTGGAATAGAAAGTTTGGGGAACTCATTTTCAACAAATTGAAACGAAGGAACGTGTCAAGAAAGTTCGATTAAAATTAATTTTGAAAGCTCGTCAAAACGACAGTCAAATTTTCCACAAAATACGCCGACATTCTTACTTTTGAGTGACTTACACAAGCGTAGCGTAGCATGTCGTTTGTGCTTGACAACACATTAAAAGATGCTGTTGACAGATTTAGGTACCTGGTGCCTGGCAAAAGTGGCTGGCAAATGGTTACGGGCTTACCAACAGAATTGCGGGTTTCGGTGAAGGATTTTCTGAACTTGAGTACTGTATTCACCAAGACGTGCTAATGGACAATTCCGCAACAGTGTTTCTTTTTATATCATAAACGGAAGAGGCTCACAAACGTAATCTACTGTCCTCAAGATTTAGTTCAAAATATTATTAAGTTTCAACAGAACTTTCATCTTAACTGTGAACAAATCTAAATATGATAGCATAGGAAAGAGGAAATCATTCTTTTCCCCGGTAGAATAATTTTGACGCAATCGGCTTGCGTTCAAAGCGTTGCAGAAGATCATTATTTCACTATTGGTCTCAAAACTTTCAAGCAAACCAGTTTTTATTTGAAGTCGTTCTTCAAAAACTTTTGGATGATCGGTTTTAGTTAAAACTCTGCCAAATGCAACATGCGCGTTAATTGTGCCAAATCAACACTCTTAGGGAGTGACTTAGTCGATCTGGAAATATCAAAGTCTGTTTAACGCTCTGATAGTCTGATGTTTACTTCTTATATTTGAGATCACCAACATTTTGGTTGTGGATTATTTTTTCTATGGGTTTCACATGCAGGGGTGAATATTTGTACTGACGGCTGTTTGCAACGTCCTGCGAGTTTATTCAGCAGAGCAGGAAACATTGGAAATATGACGTTTTATCAAAAAAATTATCAGTTGGCGTTTGGAAACTGTATTTTATTAAATTTTCTCTAAAGAAATTTAGTTGTTACGTAAAAAATTCAAACTTTTGTAAATATGCTGGGGATTCTGAAAAATATTTATTCAAAAATTTTGATGTCATCATTGCAAAACACATCCTTGGTACCAAGTGAAACAAAAAGTTACGAAGCTTTGTTGCTAAACATGCTCCAAATGCCACATACGATCGATTATCTCGCAACATGGGCGGCAAAAAGCCTAAAAATATTTGTTGCTGGTTGCGCTGCACATGTTCTTAAAGGCAGGTGCTGGTTGTAACCCGCGCGTCGCATGTTCAAGGGGTTTGTAAACAGACTCATTACAAAACGCACCAGATTTCCTTTGCCACAAACCGCCATCAGGAATGAAAGCAGATTTAAGCGGCAATTTGTCTTTGATGGGATTTGCTTTAACTTAGCGGCTTTGAAGAGACTGAGGGTGCTTGATCTCCTCTACGACAAAAGCACGTGTGTTTATTCTGATAAATGCAACAGAAACGAGACTGTTATTTTTGAAGATTAACACCGTGCTTGACGTATTAAAAAGAAAAATAGAAATAAAGGGATGGAGTATCAGAACAGCTTAAATAACTTTGATCGTAAGTATCACGTTTCCTTTCTGAAAACAAACGTTCGAAAAATCAGCTTTTCTTAGACTCAATTAAAAAATAAGTAAGATATCCGTAATTTGTCTTATGAAATTGAAACACTTGATGGCACTGTTTTCACTTAGAATCCATGATTGCCATATTATGAAGTGACTGCCTATCGAAAGGGATCATTTCATAGCAAAGAATCAGACACTAAGATCGGGGCACAGTATATACTTCGTCTACTAGGTTGGCATCATTAGCTCGTATTTAAATGTAATCATTGAAATAGAATGCTCTGAAGTTATTATCATGTTAAAAGTAATCTAGTTTCATTGTGACGGTGAAACCCGGCTGTCACCTCATAAAAGTGTTTTATGAGGGTCAGAGCAAACTAAACATTAAACAACAACTTTTTTATTTCACTACAATCTTTTTATAACTCCTGTACATGAATCTGATCTTGGAGATCTTTCTACAAAGCAAAGAGCTTTGCGAATCTCACAAAAAAGTTCACCAGAAAATGCTGACGAGATTTTAAAACTGATACCACTTTAGAAAATTGTAATACCGCGGTCGAATAAACTAAATTCCTNAGCAGACTGCGAGATCNCGTACCAACGTAATCAACGAAACAATTTTCAGTTTTTCGTAAGCATTTTCCAGCATGCGATCTACAATTTAGCTTTTTTTGTTTTAGAACTGGAAAATACTTCCTTCAAGGAATGTTCTCAATTTTTGCAGTAACGATTTCTCAGTGTTATTTGTACAAAAGTGTTCTTTCAGACAGGAGCGGTTGACATTTCACAGAGTGAGATATCCTTTACGAAAACATGCACACCTCTTACAATTTCAACCGAAAGAAATGCAGATAAAGCTTTTCTTGTGTTCACATTTTGCAGCGACCCTGTCACTAGATTTTCGTTTTATGTTTTACAGATGACGCTGACTCAGTTGAATACGGAGGCTGTTTCCCAGCGGAAAGCACGGTCAGCTTGAAAGACGGAAGATCCGTTTCCATGGGAAATTTGTCACTAGGTGACCAGGTACTCGCCGTGGACCGCTGGTCAGGCCAGCTCGTCTACAGCGAGGTGATCTCGTTCATGGACAAGCAAAGAGATCGGTTCGCGCAGTACTTCAAAATTGAAACTGACAAAGAGACGCTCGAACTGACAGGCAATCACATGCTCTACGTCATTGCCGACTGTAAAAACGCAACCGACGACCATTCAACGACATCGCCATACGCTGTTGGTTGGTCTGGTGCCAGGGCTATTTTCGCTTCAGACGTTGTACCTGGGCAGTGTATTTTCATCGCACGGACTTCTGTTAACTTAACTGCAAGGCTCACGATGCCATCTGTAGTTAAGGGCGTGCGCAAGATACTTTTAAGGGGTGCGTTTGCCCCTCTGACCTCACATGGTACGTTAGTTGTTGACAACATCGTGGCTTCGTGCTATGGTGTGTTTTCCAGCGAGCATCTGGCGCACATGGCGTTTCTCCCATTGCGACTTTTAAAAAACGTTTTTACGAAAGGCGGAGAGGAGACCAGCAGCGGAATTGACTGGTACTCGAGGACGATACTGACAGTCGCGAGAACGTTTTTCCCGCGATCATGGTTTCGAATTCGCTGATCACAGTCAGCACTTCCGAGTGGTCAGACGCAGGTGAACGCGACGCCAAGTTCTGTCTTCGTTGGTGTATGCGCGTTGGCACGGAAGTGACGTTGGCACGGACGTGACGTGGGCCAAAAGCGGTTATGAGATGTACGTAGACTTGAGAACGGTGTCAGCCGCTCATAATTTATCGTTGCGGTTCTTCGACTGATATTTTCAAAACTCGCAAGTGTCAAGAATGGATTCTCTAACTTGTCAGGGTGGAACAGCGGCAGGTTCGCTGGGTCTTTTGTTTCCTATGCTTCAAGCGATGGAAAGTAACTTGTCTTCTGAGGCAACTGCGTGATATCAAATATGGTTAAAAGTCTGAAAGTTTTTGGAGATTGTTACACTGTTTTTAAGCAACAGCTTATTTCCACATCGAATTTAACTGGTAGTGGAGGCAAACGTCTGAAAAGCTTTGCTCATCTGCAGAGCCTGTTAACGTTTGCTAATGATCACGATGGTTTCGTCTGCATTGTTATGATAGTTATTGATTGTTCGGCGTGATTATGATGCTTAATTAATTCTCGGACGCACAAAACTGAAGATGCCGACCGGCTAAACAGTAAATGCTTTTTTGAATAATTGCAGTTGATTTCAAATCGAAATTCGAGAAAGATAAAACTGGGATTGAAAATTATTTTGTTTCGCAACAACTGAGGCATCAAATTGAGAAAGAAATTTGGCCTTGGCTAAAGCATTTTTACATATTTGGGCATGAAAACAGGTAATCGGGGTCTACCTGTGGGCTTTCACGCCCTCGCCGGACTCCGATTTTCGGCAAAAGAACAGCGATCTTCTATTTGTTGTTACGCTACACCACAACCTTTTATTGCAAACATTTCCCTTTGCTGTGTTCTTTTCAAGGACCTCTGCCCGATTCGTGCAGCAAATATATTATCGCGTGGGTCAAAGCGAATCTTTCGTGTTACGAGATATCTTCCAGTGCACTCTAGAAAAGCATTGGTGGCATGAAATGTTTGTGATAGGCATCGATTCTTGTTTATGTTCTGCATGACTTCCGCGCAGACATTTTATTCGGCGTTTCCGCTTCTGCCCGGCTACTCCTAGTCAAGTTCTTGCAAAATCGACACGTGATTGGTTAAGAGGAACGAAATGAATGCAGAAGCTTATGGTCCGCGATAAAGGGACGAAAATCAACCAACAGTGTAGAGCGTCGATGAGCAAAGGATCTTTTTCAAGGACGCATTTTAACCCTGGTGTGTCACTGTCTATCGTAGTGATATGCAAGGACTCAAGCAGACGTCTTTTTGCTTTGGCAAACTAACAAAGCGCCCAGATGCGTTCCATGGCAACAGAGGTGGTTTTTGTACTGGAACGACATTTCTCAACATTCAAAAACGTTGAAATGAAACGCGAAATTCTCCTGTTTATTCTTTCCGGAACGCCGGAACGCAGGTAACTTCAACTTGCGACCTTGCCAAGTTCTACCTTCGCCCGGGTCGCGCGGCCGGTCACATCAGACATCCTGTCGTTGACACAGCTATTGGTTTTCCAGTTCGCGAAGGTTAAAGGGCTCACTGCAGTACATAAACTCATTCGCGTCATGCGTTTGCTTAAAATGCGCGCGATGTCGGAAAAAAGCAATTAACGCACTACCGAATGCAAAAAATTGCAAATGGCTAGTCGAGCTGCTGCACCGATTGCGTAAATTGAAATCTCTTGTCCTTGATTTAGAATTTCCAGTCGTCAGACGCTTGCAGCTTGAAGAAAAGGCATTCTTGCGTTTTGATAGCGCGTGCAGTAAAATAACCTTTGAACAAGTGACCAAGCAAGTGCATGCACTTCCGCACGCCGGCCATTGCAACAAATGCGAGCACAATCACCTGTTTTTGAAGGGTGTGCGCTTGGAAGTAGCTTGGCCTTGGCGAAAGAATCCACGAAAAGAACTCAAAAAAGACGCAAAAAGACGAGATCGCACCGTGCACTTGCATCTGTTACGAGAACGATAAATTCAGTGCACTACAGGCTGCGCGTGCATGTGATCTAGATCTTTCATTGGAGACGGGAAGCTGCTTTGGTGGTAATCAGAGGCGGTGCGTTTACATTTTAACTGATGTAAATACTTGCCGCGTGTAGCACATCACTTATTACATTTTTGTCTAACTTCGGGTTGAAAGAAGGTTGGAACGAATTCAATGCTTATATCTAAATGATTTTGAGCAGTTGTCTCAGGCACGGAGAAGATCGTGTATAGGGTTTTACTGCAGCATGCATTCGAAATCTTTGGTGCTTCTTGCGCTTTAGACGTTTTTGCGTCTGTGTTCCCTTATTCCTGAACTCAACAACTTTGTAACATGCACTGAACTCATGTTTGTGCAAGGACGAGCAGACCAATGTGGATTTGAAATTTATGTAAAAAAAGACACAATCACGGCTCATCACAAGTGGACCAAAGCGTAAAGCTGATCTCAGTCCTTTTCTATCTTCGCATTTGTGTAATTTATGCCGCCAAAACAGCAGTTGCTTGAAAGAGTCCCTCTGCAATCTGGGCCGTCGTCACCGTTCGTCCGTAGATGGCTTGTTTGCTCACTTTGCAGAAACGTCATGCTGCAGTGACGTACAATGACGTCAGCCAAGTTCAGTGTGTTTTCATATTTGCTGTTGCGTTCTTACATCAATAATGTCTGTGACGGCGTGTTCGTATTTATATATTGCAGCGAGTTCTTACGTGCTTGCGTTGCATCCTCGACCTTTCGTGTTGCCTCATCGTACTATAAGCAATGCGTTTAATAAAAGTGATCGAAAATGGAATTAAAAGCGTCCTTCACGCTCAACCGGGAAGACAAGCGATGGTCCGAAAATTCTGGAGAGGCACTTGTTGGAGGCGGTTGCCTACGTCACATGTCATTCAAGTACCGTGACTTTTCACAAAGGCCTGTATGTTTACGTGCTGGTATTAAGCTTTCGGCCTGAAGCAATAATTGAGGGCGAGGTTTAGTCTTGCGATAAGGAACCGACAACGGATGGTCATATCTGGAGAAAGTGAGCTTTTATCAGTTCGCTAACGCTGACCCCCACGATTAATTAGTCACGAGAAAAAAACTTTGCTTTTCTGAAAACTGTCAAACCAGCTGCTGGTATGCTTCGCCAAACAGGTAAGATTTTCTTAATGTTTGCATAAAAAACAGCTCTGCAGCAGATGCGAAGGGAGTTATGCATTTAATCAGGGCGTGCGGCTACTTCGAGCAAACGCTCCTCGTTCAAGAAGGCTTCCGGACGAAGCAGAGCAGCTGTGCGTCCTAAAGCGAAGTGTGGCGAACAGAGATCTCCAGGTCAGCGTGGCTCCAATTATCTTTTTTAAATCTGAACGAGAACACATAAAAGTTCCAATAAAAGCTCTTATGATTAAAAAAGCGTATATTTTTTTTCGTTTGGTGTTTTTCGGACGTCACATGAAAGCGACTTGCAATTTCAAAACAATGCGTCTCGCCTTTGTGAAGCAACTAAGTGGCTAACAAAGCTCACAGCGTCTTGCTTTAGTGAGAGATAGCATTATGCTTATGTTAACGTTTCAGCACAAACGGTTTGATATCTGCTTGTAAGTGTGAATTTAGATTGTGGCAGTCAAACATTCCTAACTTATCTTTTTGAGTGGGAAATGAACGAACAAGTTCCCCTGTCAGTTTGAAAGTTGTAAACCTTTCAGCGCTTCACCTTGTCAAAAACCTGGATTGCTTCTTTCAGTGTGTAAGCTTTAATTGTTAATTACGGCTCACAAGGCACTGTGAAGGCAGCAGCTCGTAATATTTCAATCAGGCGTGCACAACTCAAAAACCTCGAAGGGTGAAACTATCAACATAAATTTTCAGCGGGCCGCAAACGTCTATTTCATTTCGATGTAGAGATTTCGTTGTAGTATGGGAGAAATTATAGAATGACAAATACTTATTCGAGGTCGAGCTTTTGCAGCATTTTCTACAATTGAGAAAGCTCTCGCGGGCCGCAAGAAAAGCTACTGAGGGCCGTATGTTGTGCAGGCCTGATTTACATACTCTCGGTATGGACAGCGCACGCAGACGCTTTTGATTTTGTTATAGATTGACTAACGTTTTGGATTGCATGCTGTGTTGAAAGTGCAGCATCATCCTGCAAGCGAGCCTCTTGTTTGTTACTCAGTTGTGCTTACCTTGAAAAGCAAGTTTTTCTATCGGAAAAAGCTATAATTTGACTTAGAGGTACCTTTTTAAAAATACGTCGTTCAATTGCAATGAGGTATAAAAAAATGCAAAAATATAAACATCTCCTAGTGTCTAAAGTTTTCAGATGTTTCCTTCCCCGTCAATGACAACTAAAATCCTTTCCCAAATGTCCATGCACACAACTTGGCTAGATTCCCACCTCGAACACTCTAAGACCAATTAAGCAGGAAGTTTACAAACTTATTTTAACACGATTTGGTTGGCATTAGATGTAAAAATCAATTCACCACAGCTCCCTATAGCAACGCCAGTAATCAGGGAAGGTTTTATTTGAGAACTGCATCCAGTCTACGAAGGGGTAGTTTGCATTCTGATAGCAGAATTAACATGGCAAAAACTAAAAATTTTACCAAGGCATTGTTTCTGAAATGAGAATAAAATGTGAAAAAGCATACTTGTAGGTTGCGGGTAGAATAAAAATAAGTCAGTCAAGGTCAAGCACAGATAAAACGTTCTCGAAATCAAGTATTACATATTGACGATACTTGTTTTTTTGCATCGAAAACAGCGAAGAAACGGTGATGCAAAAATAGTACTAAAATCCTCACCAACTTTTTGTGCCGCTGACTGCATTTTGGGTTCAGGAGAAATCTCCGCTGGATGGCAGCACGACTGCACAAATACTAAGACCTTTCCCTGCCTCGGCGTCAAAGAAATCACACAACGAGTGTTGCAACAGCAGTCGGAAGTAGGTACACATCAATGCTGCCTAACACGAAGGTGAGCCTCCAAGGACTTTGAACTTAAAACAGTTTCATTCTACCTCAGTTACTCAACAGCATCAGCTCGGAAGGATGCATTGCGTCAGAACACAGACAACAGGTGGCGCTAAATGTAAGTGAACGCATAAAAGGAGAGGTACGTGATTTGATTCTGCAACAAGGCAAAACAAGGTGAGTTGATGTTGTTAAAAGAATTGTCGCGATCATTCTTGCTGCGATTTCAAACAAGTATTTCCCTTTCTTGCAAACGTAGTCACATTTCCCCGAGTGATTGTACAAGCCATGACTTTTTTAATTTTTTGTTTTTCTAAATTGCTAGGGCTGAAAATTTTACAACTAATTAATACCATATTGATTAAGGGTCATATGCTTTGTGTAAATAACCTATTTGCTGTCACTATTAACTGACCTCAACCACGAAAACATTGCAAATAAAATGCTGCGGAAACAAGTCAAATCAGATTGCTTGAAATGATTCTTTTTATAAAATGATTGTAAATGTTATTATTTGGTCGCCTTCTGTGTGTAGCAGAATTATGTGATTCGAGGGTGAAGGTTTTCTTTTACTTTTTACACCGCTTTATTTTGAGAAACCAAAAAAGTGTTTTGGAAACGAGTGAAAATTGGAAGTTTAGTAGTAGATTTCAGAACTTATCTACGCTTTTGGTTCTTTCACAGCAGGTGGCTTGTAATGGATTTCATTCGTTTATCTTGCTATGCTACATAGGTTTAGTAAAAGAATTGCAATAACTTACTCAGTTACATGGTCAGATACTAGTTGAAAACGACTTATCTATTTTTTCATTCAACGAAATTTGGTTTATTGCAAAACCCGAAATTGTGTGGAACATTTTTCAGGGATCATGTAAAAAACTTTTAAAAATACTTTACCGCATAAGTTCCAAAGCACCCAGGAAAAGTGGAACTTTCCTCTTCAACAATCAACTATTTTACTAGTGTGCTTTGTTCAGTCATATCAACAGTGGTATGTTTAAGGGGAGGCGAGTGAGGCACTTTCATCGGGCCCCTCGACCTGTTTCGCGCGCAAATTCCTCATTATTTTGGTGAAAAACGTACTGTATTATTCACTCACATAGTATACTCCGAAGCAGATCAAAAGTAAGTACCCAACTTTCAAAGGGCCCCCCAACAGACACTGTAGTGTGTAAGTGCTCTGCTTTCAAAGGGGCCTCCTTCAGCAACTTTAATGTGCAGGTACTCTACTTTCAAAGGGTCCCCCAACAGCAACTGTAATGTGCAGGTACTCAGCTTTCAAAGGGGCCCTCGACAGCAACTGTAATGTCTAAGTAGCCTACTCTGCCTTCAAAGCCCCCCCAAGCAACTGCAATGTGCAAATATTCTGCTTTCAAGGGGGCCCCCAGTAGCAACCGTAATGTGTAACTACTCTGCCTTCAAAGGGGCCCGCAAGAGCAAGTGTAATGTGTAGGTACTCTGCTATCAATATGGCCCAGTAGCAACTGTAATGTGTAAGTGCCGTGCTTTCAAAGGGACCCCCAACAGCACTGTAATGTGGAAGTATTCTGTTTTCAAAGAGGAACTAAACAGCAACTGTAAAACTAGAGAAGTGGTAACGATGACGGCTTGCTGTCGCTTAATTATTATGTGTCGCTAACTTTGTCTTTCCAACTTTCAATGTTTTTAAAGTTGTGCATCATGAACCGTTGTGCATTTTCTGATATGTCAATCATGTCGTATAGTCTCAGGATGTGTCCTTGGGTGCCCCGCATATCTCCTTCCTAGGCTTGATCAAAAGGTCTTATCACGGTTGACTGAGTATGGTGACGTCATCAAAGGACCACTTTTTAGCCTTGCCTCGAACCCCCAACCCTAAGTCCACCACTGCATATAAATAAATCAGCAAATTTTCTTAGAAAATCAGCCCAAAGTTGAAGGGCTCAAAATCTCCTCAGCCCCTTTTTGCCTACGCCTATGTAAAAAATATCAATCGCCAGCGACATGCAATTTTGTCATTGTTTTTGAATTTTCCCAAATGTTTTCAATAAAATCCCTTGTTTCTGCGTTGTTGCTAATTCAGCAAACATTTTGTTGTTTTGAAAATATATTTTTAGATAGGAAATCAAAGGTATTGCGTTTGAATTTTTGAAATTTAGATATGGTTTACTGATTTATTGATTTGTTAAGCAATTTTCAAAACTATTTTGGTGTTCAAAATATTTGCTGACTATTTTTACGGTATCAAACGTTGGAATGAGTATTTCAATAAGTTTTGAAACTAAAACCAGAAAACCATCTCAAGTTCAGACCACAAATTCTTGTGAGCGCAAACTGGTTTTAGCACACGCAAAGGTCTTTTGGTAGAACTTTCCGTCATGCTAAGACAAAGCAAGTATTTTTACGTTTTATGTGGAAAACACAATTTTTGACCATCATACAGCTAAATTCCGAATGTTNACAAATGCTGCTGAGTGGAGTAGCTGCTCCTAATTTTCGCAAATGCTGATTTTTAGCTATAACTTGGCAACTGCTAAAGCTAGATGACTAACGAAGGGCTCGATAGATGTGGATTTTCGCCTCATTTAATTTAAGCGCGTAATCCTGGTCCCAAAACTAATTCTGCTTCCAGGCAGAGGCAAAACACACTTTGTCAAGTTTTTGATGTATTTCCTGTAAAATCAAACTTTTAAGATCATGCTTTTCTTCGATGTAATTAACACGTGTAGTGTTTCAACAGACACGCGCATGCTGTCGGGTTTCGTTTCATATCTTTGTTACTCCAGACACTTTTTTTCTATGACTGAATTGCAGATACAAGGTGGTGACGTATGTCATTGTTGGAGATGACGTCAATACAGATATTATCTGTGCAAGTCGGTTCATGTGGGATGAAAGCACTGACAATTTTGTGGAAGCCACTTTAAAAGCCGATCATGCTTACATTACTGCAATTGTTTTTGGAGTTTATTTTGAATAAAACGTCGTTTCAAAGTACTTTCCGCTAAACATACAATGGTTTCATTTATAATGATTATAAAAATAATTTGATAATATTATATCATAAATTTGTTTTCTGGACGTGCAAGATCTCGATAATCACAGTTGTCCGATCGACAATAAGATGGCGCATGATCAGTTTGACATTTCTGAGAGTACTGTGAATGCAGTGCTCGTGTTTTGGAGAACCAACAGCGTAATTTTTCACCGGAAGCCACCGACACTCTGCTTATATCTCTGAAAGCGCAGATCCCTGCACTAGCTCAACATTGGAACTATGATATATCAATATTCAGTGATGTAGTCGAGATCGTAACTTCCGAGACCGAGACCTGGCTCAAATTTCGAGACGAGACCGAGACTTTGCCATAAAAGCCGAGACCTGGAAGTTCGAGACCGAGACTCGAGACCTCACATTTCTCTGATGGTAATTAAAGCTAACTCCTTGAATAATGCTGCAACAAAATATCTG
>JGI24021J15306_10003305_pt1 | contig 18083 bp, 10 predicted proteins | sample Ectturendosymbi1_FD_15306 | JGI IMG/M metagenome (IMG submission 15306)
GCCCTAGATGGCAGTTGTCCGGGTGGGAGTGGTCCTGAGTGGCAATTGTCCTAGGTGGCAGTTGTCCTACAGGTGGCATGCGGTTGTCCGGATGGCATTTGTCCTATCTTTCAGCTGTCCAGATGGCTGCAGTCCTAGAACCATTTATTCTCCTACTAGCTTATGGGCACACCACTGGATATGGTGCAAATTAACAGAGTTGAATTCTTAATATTTATGTCAGAAAAGTTTCAGGAAATAACTGTGCTATCCAAAGATATTATCCTTTGGCTTGGCAAAGTTACCAGCTACACTGAATAGTGTCAGTCAGTGTACGAATATATGGTTAAACTTTCATAAAAGCGTTTGTTTGGAGATATATACAACGTTGAGACTTGCGCTTTTCAAACAGCTGAACTTGACAAGCTAGCAACAGATCCATATCGAGTCATTTCAATAGGACATAACGACTGGATTAACAAAACCTTTGTTGAAGATTGCTTATTACTGTATTTTATGACTTAGGCGGTACTTCAAAATATAGGAAATTTTTATCCTCGGTTACCATCTCCATAGTTTTCAAGTAAAATTTTCAAACCTTCTGCGGATAACAATGTACCTCAGCTTTATTCAAAACGCAAAATAATAACACTGGCTAAATTCTTGCTGCTGGGAATTTCAATTTGCGAATCATGCGAGATGTGCGAGAAGGGCATTTATTACTTACCAGCAGCAGCTGGCTGACTCTTGTAAAACTGAAAAAAAAGTTGAATTGAGTATCAGTGAACATTTGTGGAGAATGCAAATGTTCAATTCAACAAGTCTTTTACTGAAAATCTGTTTTCGTCGCTTTTCAAACCGGAATTGACACATGCCATGCTCACAGAAGACAAGGCAGAGCTGCAGAACAACTTATTTTGATTTGCGACAGCGTATAAGGGTAACTTTCAGGAAACAATGAAGCACTATCAGTTTCGCCTAAATGACCAAAATTTTTAAATCCTACACTTACACGACTCATTGCCACCAATATGGGCAACCGCTTTTTGTCACATCTTAGCCAGGGTTGCCAGACACCTTTTGAGAAAAAAAGCCTAATCATGTCTAAAAAAAGCCAAACCGGGTAAAAAAAAGCCAAATTGTTAAATAACACGAATTCAAATTGCTGCCTTCTCCATGTGTTACCGTGATTTCTCCAAGGTGGCCAACAAAGCGAACAGCACTGTGACAGGTTATGCTTACGGCAATCTGANATTCAGCCACTTTCAGTGCATCACTTTTACCGCTTGAAGTCTTAACAACTTTGAAGGCAGTTTGTCCTGTTGATGGAACTCTCTTCTGATGTTTTTCGTTTTTTTCATGATTCATCAAGTTACTGTCAGTCATGTGCCTTGGTATAATTGTAGCGTGGCGTAACTTGCAATATGCATCTTCTGAACGATCACTGGCCTTCTTCAACCAAAGAAATGTGCTTTCATAATCACTGTTGTATTTCCGCCCTTTATCATAACTGCTCTTCCACTTTTAGGATGGCATACCAATGAATTGAATTAGTTTATGATGTAAGGGCAAGGCAACATGTTTGAACATTTAACGACAATGACAACAACAGAATTGAACGAATCCTGTGTTCGAGAGATATAGGCTGCCAGATAAAGTTTGAGAAAATACATCAAGCACTGTACAAAAAGCCCAATAACACTTTTCAGCAAGATATTTAAAAAGCCAAGACACCAGTCTGATAGTACAGTATGTGCGTACTGCCTCCAAAAAGAGCCAAATTTTGAAGAAAAAAAGCCAAAATGCCAAACAATTTTTTTGACGCCAACTGCCTCTAAAAAAAGCCAAATTTCCTAAATTTGGCGTCAAAAAAAACAATCTGGCAACCCATTCTTAGCTGCATAATCGTTAAATAAGCGAAGGAAGACGTTTTGCGATGGTGATGTCATAAAAAACTTTCAATGTTTGGCATGGACTCTGTAGGTTTCCCACAAACGTTGAATTATCCGGAATAATTGACGTGATGTAAAATATTTAGACCAGATTCGAAATCAGCGAACTCAAATCATCCTTTTAGCGCGATTGTTACCTTGCTATGATGCCAAACTGTTATAAACAAATGTACTCACGGACCCACCTTCGCATTCTTTAGGCTGAGAATCAGCAAACTGATATTCAGCATAAAATTCAGCATAAAACGCTGAACTAAAAGTTACTTTCTAATTCGGCCACACCCCGACAAAGAGTTGTCACGTCACTGGTGCCTGAAATGCGCATAACAGGACATCAGCAAAGACAACGACAATCAACAGGACAAGGATGGAAACCTTTGCTTAGAACGTACAGAAAAAAAACGAGGTAAAGCTTGAACCGCATCTTCAGTGAACCATGATGAAAGTAGCACACAGGCTTGCAAAGTTGTCAGAATTGTTACATAAAGCGAACGTAACGCACATGGACGCAAGAATAAGATTATATGTGAATAAGGACCCAGGAAGCATGTAGGTAGGCCTACGTGAAATCGATTACGTATCAAAATAATTTGCTGACTGATTTGACGTTTGCTTTATTAAATCACAAAAACGAAATATTAAAAAAATCTCGGAGGAGCAACCCCTCTGTTTCAGGGCCGTCGTCAGCGGGGAGGCCAGTGGTGCCCGGGCCCTCCTTCTGGTTTTTGGCCCCCCCTGCTGCTACATCCTGGCGACGGTCTTACTCTGTTTGCTCTTCGCCTGGTTGTTGGCCTGTGACGAAACGATTGGCAATTTCAGTGATTTAAATTTTGCGGGGTTCAAATACATCTAGAATCAAGAGCACCTATGCAGGTACGTACGAACGTCCATAAGTTATGCTTGACTGGCTCCGAGAAAGCCATTGCAATAGAGGGCTCGACGCTTTTCAACAGACCTTCTTACACAGTACATAATTTAGACTTGACCGAGATCTTCATTTGTTGTTTTACGTATCATTAGTGGAGTCTAGATCGGTTCTTTCTTATGGTACAAGAAGACATTTTCCTAAACACAATCTCACGCATGAGGCGTTATATCTAACTTTAAAGTCTTGTAAAAATTCTGTATGCGTTTATGATTTCATTACGCAGCGCAAGATTTAAAAAGTAAATTTATGTGTTTTGGAATTCTACGTTCATTTAGAAATTAGTCCACCAGGTAACACATGCAACTGAAAATCATTAAACGAGAAAGCATCAAATCTCTAACATTCTAGTTTTTAACAAATCCATATTGTAATATTAAAGAACCTTAGTGAGCACGTATCGAGTGAACGAGATATTTACTTAGTTAAAAAAAAACTAAGGGAAATATTCTCCGCGACATGCAAGCTCCAGTTTTGCACAGGTTAATCGTTCACTGGTCCCAGCGGTGGCGCTAAAGCTTTATGAAAACTGAGTCTGCATGGCACGACAAGCTGGCTTACGGCGGAAACTATCGGCATTGGCTTATCATCACTAAATAAGGGTCATGCATGATTTTGCACTTGCTTCGATAACTTGCAGTGAGAAAACAACAATTTTGTTTAGTTTTGTATTTACTTTAGAAGTGATGCATGACAGGCAAATTGGCTGATACCCAAAGAGCTGGTCTTTCGCAGATTTCGCAGTTATATTACTTTTTCACGTTATGCTGTTTGTTTGTAGGGCAAAAGTTATTATATTTGACCGGTGTATTTAAAATGAGATTGTTTTAAAAAAACTTTTTCTTGTGTCAACACAGTACGATAGCGCTACGGTCAGGCCGCTCAGAAAGGTGTTGAAATGCACTTGCCCGGTTTACTATAATTATACGAGACTGTTTATTTTTAGCGCATTGGCTTTGTATAAAAGCTTGGATGCGAACTTTTTTTAGCTCGCAAGGAACATTGACACTTCACGTTCTATGCAGTAACAAGATGATCTCACGTCTCGCAGTGGTCAAGCAAAGGTTCAGGCTATCGGTGCAACATGTTTATCCCGAGGAGTGGATCCTGTTTGCCGTCGACAGAGCGAGTCATCCATTGTTCCTGCGTTTCGAGTCACATGCGCGGGTGACTCAAGGGGCTTACCTATTCCTGGCATGGAACTGTTTCGTAACTTTGAGGAAGGAGTTGTGCGCGTACACACCTCGAGAAGGACGTTTCCGCATTTCGCTGCACGTGACCAGTGGATACCCGTTCGAAGTTTTCCGTGATTGAATGTAACAAGATGCTTGGTCATACGGGAGTATCAAAACAACAGCTAGACGAGCTGCTGTTCAGCGAGGTCCAACCTGCAGCAGTTAAATGAATATCACTAAAAGTTAGTCGAGTGTGCTCTTGTGCATTTCTGTGAATGACATTCGTCACATAAACTAGCATGTTGCATCAACCATGACTTACGGAACGGAAAATGTAGTTTGCCACAAAATATGAGACTTATTTGAAACTTTTGACACAAACCAGGACATTCTGGTAATCAAGCAAATTTACTGATAAACAACTAAAATGTTTGCTGCACTACTGTACATTGGAATAAGATGCGCATTTAATATTTCTCATCAGTGCTGCAAATGCCTGCTTGCGATTGCAGCAGTTCAGCAGACAGCTAAACTTCGGAAATACCCAAGCAATGCCCAAAGTGCAGATGCCCCTCTTGCAAAAACACCTCGTGGTAAGTCTGCTGAAGTAAGTTGCCATTACTTCATTACAACTGTGAAATTTAGCAAAAGTGCTTCTGAGGGTGGAAACCCGGTTTTAAAAAATGAAAATGCGTAAATTTGTTCATCAGCACTAAAAAGAAACAACAGCCACAACATAAACAACAGTCTGTGACGTCCTCCGGAGTACGATACTTTCTTTAACCAAGAAACGAAAGTAGCTAGAAGGGAAGAATTTTCATTTACCTTGTTCATAAACGAGGCGCAATTTATAGAAAACTAAAATTTACACAATGGCACATGGTTCACCAACTTCACTACCTACTGATTATTTGCGCACACTATGGCAGTAATAATACTTCGTCTAATTGGATTTCACCAATGCATGAACAAGCCACCAACAACATTGTCATGTGGCTGAGTCGGGACAAGTTTCAAGCTCGAAGCTCCATTAAACTTACCTTATACATAAACTTCTTCAGCACTTCAAGCAGCACTCTTTTCCTCGTAACCGGTTACTTCTGCTTTTACTGCAAACTTTGAGGAAACGAATTCATACAGCTTCAAAATCGTTGTCAGTTTTCCTAAGTTTATTCCGAGTAAACTTTGAATGCTGCGCAGCAGGGGCTAATCAAATTTTGGATTGCAAACAGAGATTTACATTTTTTTATTTTAAACTATTTTTAATGCTTAAGGTTTGCACACTTCACACAACATGCAAATACAATTTACAAAAAAACATTTTCAGATCCACACAAAAAATGTTTTGCAGTAGCGTTTCATGAATACAACAGTGTAGATGTGCACGAGTTAACAGGCTCACCATAATAAGATAACCCTTCTTCATCTTATATCCGGATAACCCGGAAATCCGCTTCCGAATATTAGCAACAAACGACAGCAATTTTGTTTAACTTTTGAGACACCAACTCAAGATGAAAAACAAAAAAATTGCTTTCAAAAAAATTTGAAATGTCGCCAAAACTATACTTTCAAAAACAAATTACTATTTTCAGAATCGTTTTCACCATTCTTTTACTTTGAGTACCAGTTTAACAAAACACTTGGAGAAAAAGATTTAAGACCATCAACCCAGTTGTGTGCAATGCCATTGCTGTAACCACCAACTTTCTACTACATGGGTACATCAGCATCAGAGACGTATCAGCCGCACTCCATACCCTCCAATTGGGGTGGGGCACTCTGTCACAGGGGTCCAAAATTCAGTCCCGTCACCACTTAGCTCCCCAAAGAAGGCTTAGACCCCAAAATTGAAACATGAAACACTAGAAAAGTCAGTGAAGTTGGGAGGCTTTTTGAAAGAAAAGTGCTAATACATTACAGTTGCTTTGGGCCCCTTTGAAAGCAAAGTAGCATACTTGTACATTACAATTGCTGTTGGGCCCCTGTGAAAAGAAAGTACTTCGCACATTACAGTTGCTCTTGAGGGTCCCTTTGAAAATCTAGTGAGTCTACTTACACATTCTATTTGCTACTGTGGGCCTCTTTGAAAGCGTAGGACTTACACATTACAGTTGCTATTGTGGTTCCTTTGAAAGCAGAGCACTTATACAGTGCAGTTTCTGTTGGGCGTCTTTGTAAAGTAGAGTACCTGCACATTACAGTTGTTGTTCGGGGCCCTTTAAAAGCAGAGTAGCCTACTTACACATTGCAGTTGCTCTTGGGGGCTCTTTGAAGGCAGAGTACTGAATTATAATGCGTTTGGGAAATTATTATATGAGCGTATAATTAATTTTTCACCAAAATGTGGAATATTTACGCGCGAAATACCTTGAGGGGACCCCAAAAAGGAGCAGCCGAGGCAAGTGCCTCGCTTGCCTTCTCTTAAACACACCACTGTATATAACCCTGACAATGATCTTATATGAGGATATGAAACCGATTGAACACGTTCTGCTTCATCCAATATGCGTACTTTCTAACCTGGTGCGCGCATGTAAACACTGTAGTGTAGAGTCATCTCTATATTGTTGAACACATTGAAGTTGCTGATGAATTTATCATTTCCAAAAACGCAGATTTAACGCAATTTTTCACAATTAAGCATAGACACCCAGGTCGACTAAAAAGCGGATCTGGGTAGAAAAAACCCTCAGTGGGAGCCCTGGTCACATGCGACACATGGGGAAAAACGCTACTACCGTAACTTGAAGTTAACCTTTTAGGATTTATCGCCGTGTTATTGTTACACAATAAAGACCAACAGTACAGCAATCCGCTAGCAAGTTTTGCAACCTGCCTCTGCAGGCAAAGTATCGGATGTGAGCGAACTGCGCAGTTGCGCTAAGCGTTTCGGGGGCCTCCCGGTCACGACTTTGCCCTGATGGGCCTCGCATGCATTTATCAGGCTCTGCCTCCATGCCTAGTTGCATACGTTCAGAAGTCAGACTTCCACTTGATCAACATATTTTGTGTGGTGATTGTTGAAAAAAATGTACTATGTCTAGCCCAGGTAGTCTTCTCTTATTTTGTGGTGCATAGCAACAAGATATATTTGGTGCCTACGACCAAAGTAACACATTTGCGCAGCTTACTGTTCAGATAGTCGGATGGAGTTAATTGTGTAGTTAGAAGAGTCTATTTAGCAATCATTGCTAAGTTGTCCCAAAACAGAGCAGTGAGTAGATTATGGGTTCTAACTGTCGCGTCAACGTAGGCTAGGGTTGGGGAACCTATCTACTACCATGTGCCGCATGAATTGTGCATTATCGCTGGCGAGCCGTAAAATTCATGAATTTTATGCAAAAAATCTACCTTCATCTAACTATGAGCAAGAAGGACTTCTCTTGGCTTACTATGTAAGTACCTGCTTATCATGGCGCTTCGTTTTCACGCGATTTTGTACTCTAACTTGCGAACGAAATTTCTGATGCGGGTCATATTGAATGTTCACGCGGGCTGCATTTGGCCCTCAGGTTCCCCACCCCTGACGTAGGCCTTAGTCTATATTTGTTACCATTTATAGGCGATTTGAGATACAAAATGTTATTAATCTTCTAAACGTGTGCCATGCTCCAGGAGATTAACAAGTCTAGACATCAGCAAGGTTTATGCATACGTATTTCGGCCAGTAGAAAGCCCAATGCGCACGCTTTATGAGCCTATTTTACTTAAGCTCATGGTAAAGTTTATGAATTTGCGTTAATGAAAGAAAACGTTCACCGCGGCGCACGCTTTGATCGGTCTCATGTTTGCTCCTTCGGTAATAATGTTTTCATAACTAAACGGTAAGATTGATCCTGATTTCTTGCCAATTTTTTTATGTTTGCATTTCATTACGACATCTTTAAATAATCGCTGTCAATTAAATGACAATGATTTACAACCCAATTCCTTGTGTTAAGCTTGTTCAAGAAATTTTAGTTGGACACTACGAATTTATTATGGGTATTTGCGGGAAAATATTTATAATTAATTTGCACAATCTGCAAATGCTTTTCATGTTGTGAATCAATTACAGATTTTCAGAATGTCTACCCCCTGCACAAACATGAAGACCGCTAATGGAAGACTTTCTAGCGACGGTTCTGTCCAGGCCCGCACACACGGGGGACTTTCGCGGGCAGTTGCCTCCAAATCTTTTTTGTGTCCCCCAAATTTTGTTGTGCCCAAAAAGATTTTTTTAAACATATGATAAAAACAAAAATCTGCCTCCCATAAAAATATATTTTGTCCCCCCAACCTTAAAACCTGGCTACGGGCCTGGTTCTGCCAAAATTGTGTCTGCAATTAGTATATTTTGTTTTGAAGGCTATTCGGCCTCAAGATGTAGCATAATGTCCAAAATGTTTTTTATAAATCACTATCAGGGGGGCCCCTGCAAGCGTTTGGGGGGGTCAGATCTGGGCTGCTGCGACACTGTTCAGTATATTAGCAAAAACATTTAAACAGCGACAAGGTTGCGTTTTACTGCTGATTTACATCCAGAGGAACTGCCCTTTTTGACTACATAACTCAAATAGAACAATAAGAAAAACTTTAGCAGTGGCAATTCAAACAGGCGCAACTGGAGACTAAGCAGGAAGCTCAGTTTGACAGGCAATTATGACCTTATCGTCAGCGATTATTTGTTCATTCTCTGAAGATTTCTAAAGAAACACCAAGCACCTCTTTATTAAATAAATTGCAATATCTATTTAAAGTTTAAAAATCTTTTTTATGGATTATTTTTACACATTATACTCGATGACGTATTGAGCTAGAATCACTAATTTGGTGCATTCTGATTTGTATCTGCGGTTTTTTTAACTCAACTGATAGCAGGCCTCGGCTGTACCACTTAGAAATTTCAATGCCGGCCTGCAAAATAAAATCTTAACTTCACTTGCCAATTTATTGCAGAAGAAGAGGAGAGGTGCTGAAAGTTGAAGCAGGTTGGGATTCGACTGCGTTAGACAAGTAACCGTACGGAATGATTTCATGTGACGTGCCGTCTCTTGTCGTTATTCTCACTAGTTTGCATTGCCGTTCAGCAAAAATAGTATGGTCGGAAAGCTAAAAGTAATCGCCTGGTATATTTTTCCTGAGTTGTCGATATCATTTCCTATTCATCACACAAGCTCACGAAAAGCGCATATGAAGCTGACAAACATGCTAAAACAGTGATGGTCAAACTACGGCCCGCTAAACGTTTTTTTGACCTTGTGTATAAAATAATATAAAGCAGTAATTTTGTGCCAAGACCTAAAAAGATTGTTAAAAAGATTTGACCAGCTGCATCTCATTACATAGGTGTAATGTGCTGCAATAATTATGTTAATAAAATTGACAGTTGTGTTATTTGCATGCATTTTTAAAAGTCTTATGATTTTTGAAAAATATTGATTTTTAATTTTGCTGAAATTTATTTCAGATTGAAAATCCATATATACATATATAATAATTAATAAAGATAACGCAAAAATTAGACAATATAATTATACTATTAGTACAATATAAATAAGTATAAAATGTTATCAAAAGAGTGTTATATAAAAACAAAAGTGCTATAGGAATTTATTAACACTGTGATAAAAATAAAATAAAATATAATAACATAAAACACAACAAAAATGTAATAAAATACCATCCTCTTCATAAAATAAATTACGTTTGAATGTTTTGAATATCAAAAACATAAATATATTAAATAGAAAAATATTACAATGTATTATATTTATATAAAAAAAGTATAGTTTGTAGAAGATGACCCTTGGCTGGGTACCGACAGACCAATGTGGCCTGACTGAACAAACTTTTCCCACCCCTGTGCTAAGACATGCAGCAGTAAAAACACGCAGTACAATAGGGCATTGTAATTCTTCCTGAATACAAAGACGCTGCAATACTGTCAAACTGTAGATCTAATTTTGTCAAACGTTTGTGGCAAGCAAGGAGGCGGCAAAAAGATCAAAAGACCATCATCAGCACAACCGCCGCCAGAGGACAGTAAAGACACAATACGTAGCACTCTTTTGTAGCGTTGCATTCAAACTTGCTGCTGTGCCCTGAGCCCGACGCAATCGCGATCAGCTGCTATAAACTAAGAATCCAAAACCTTTATTTTGAGACCGCTGACGCAGGGTGTTGTTCCACAACTTGCATCAACTTCCCATTAACTACATTCTCTTTTTCTAGCCTTGCTCAATTTCTCCATGTCCTTTCAAACGAAGTACGCAACAAAAATAGCATAAACCTACTTCTGCTTTTTATATTCCTGTTATTTTTCGCCTTCTGCAAAAGCTTTGGCAGTTGTGGTTGGTTGCCCGCTTGTTAAACATGTATTTTCTTTCAAGCAATATTTTTGTGGCCAGTTGGTTCAACAAAAAACTAAAAAATTGAAAATTTGAAGATGAGATTTGCAACCTCATTTGTAAAATTGCAGCTAAGCGATTTCAGTCGTGACTTGCATAAATTGTAACTAACGCTTGAATTCAGCCCGACATTTACGCAGAATTTCTTAAATTCCACCACAGTTTTCCAATAGAGCTCATTGTGCAACACTTAAGTTTCGAAAAAAATGTTTTGAAGATCTCTTGATTAATGATGGATTTCTATCAATCAGCACTTAGTTTCAAAGTCACATTAGCAGCTACAACCATCATGCTATTTTTCTGCGCAATCTGTCGGCTGTTGACAGAGTTCTGAAAAAAACAAATAAACTGAACGTCTGCTTAAAATAATGAGATGCTTTCCAATGTTTTGTTTTTAAAAGCTTTCTCACTACATATAATCGTGAAACTGGGTTTATTTTTTGCAAAATTTGTAAAGGCTTTGATTCATCGTCACCATTTTTCATGTACCGTACGACAGCAAGTTACGGTATCGCACCACCAAGTTTATCTTTACAAAAACCACTTCCTGAATCCTAAAACAATTAAGCACCACAGCATGCCTCCCAAGTCTGTTCATTTTTCAAGCCTTTACCTATTTCGGACAACGCCGTTTAAGCAGAATGATAGACGGCAGTTATAAATCGCCCACTTTCAAGACGCTGTCCTGACCGCTGCGGACGACGAGAAGCAGCGGCGTCATGGTATGGAGAAAAGCATCGCCCGCAGTTCACAAACAAGAAGACAGCAGCACTACCACACAGATGGCCAAAGCGAATCGCCGCGCACGCGAGAATCGCAGCGTAAACAAAATGCAATCAATACGGCGTTTTGTGCATGGGAGGGTGCGAAACAGTTACTACAAACAACTGTAACTTATTAGGACGACAGTGACATCACGCCGCAAGTATAAACTCTGTTGATGCTTTTTGTAAGAGTCATTCGCCTTTAATTGCTCGCACTTCTCGGAAAGCGGTCAAATTGCTTGCGAGTGGTGACTGTCTTCTAGAAACCTGTCGCTTTGCAAAACACCCAGAGGTATGATAGTCGCATTGCATGCAGATTAAAACCGTGTTGGAGAGGACGTAATAAAAAGCGATGGTTGCGATGGCTAGAGTTTAGTTTCCAAGCTGCACGCTGCTCAGATAAAGGGTGGCAACAGGCCTGTCAGAGAAAAGCATTGTTTGAAGGTGCGTTGCTGAAATCAGGAAGGAGGCTTTATTCTTTCGACTCTTGTCAGGTGGTGGCATACAGAAAGCCACCTCTTGAAACAGGAAGTGCGTGAAGACACTTGGGATAGGATTCTTTTTCTCACTGTGGTGAGTAATAGAGCGCTGCGCCTATATGCAGTGCGTCGTCATACTCTGCACCGCGCACTGTTCACGCGATTCCAGGCTCGAAGTATGTGAAAAATAAAACAGAATCGCGGGAAGGAAGCTTTCGAAGATTTAGGTACAAACTTAAACGCCGGTGGTTCTTGCTTGTCTTTTGTTACAAAAAAAAGAAGAAAACCTATTAGTTTGTATGAAATGAATGGCGATCCGGGCTTGAAGTAAGGCTTTAAAAATTGTTTGCTTTGTGCTCGTAATAAATGCGCTTCAATACATTAAAAAGCAATTCTTTTAAGTTTCGAGGCATTGATTCATTCCACTGCAGAGTAAAGAGGAAAACGCACCACCCCCTGTTAATTTCAATAAGCTGCACCTATATTTCGCCCCAGGCGCCTGTAAAAACTGTCACTACATTCAGAAGTTGATGATGTCCTTGTTATTTACGGTGACATTTGTTTTACGTACAAGAGTTTCAATTTTTCTTTGCGATCACGTTTGGCAAAATTTTCGTGTTAGTCAGCTAAAGCACACACACACACAATTTGCCGGGTGTTGATTGCCGCAGGCGAGATGTTTTTGCTGTTTCGTTAGAAAGATATGTGGCGACTTTCGAATCAATGACCTCCATACCGTGCCAAACGATGACGTGATTTACGTAGCCGGAGGTAACAAAAACAACACTTTCGTAGTTTCAGCTGTGATTTTTCTAAACAACTGTGGAAGGCGTGAAGCAAAAAAATCAAGCACAAATTTGTTGGATCCTATTAAACTGTTTTGCACGTAGTTTTTGCAAACGTAATACATACGTTGGAGTAATATGGTCTGTAGAGCATTATTAACATCGGTTGAAACATTGCCAGTTGTCATAATTGGAAATGAATTTCCTTTTGGTTCACGGCACTACAGAAGATCAAGGACGGTCAACTTTTGGTGTAAACTCGTAAAAGAAGCCTCTGGCTCACTTCGATTGCCAGTTGAGGAACGATCGCGGTTAACCTTCGGGGCTGAGCTCGACTGGAAAAGAGCAGGTTTGCGCGAGCAAGGAGCAAAAAAGGCAGGCTGAGCGCAAGCAAGATAAAAAAGAGACGTGCGCACAGGCGTCAGCTGATCGCTGCTTTGTTTTTTTTGTTGTTTGTGAATTTCTTTTCTTTCGACCAGCTTCTGCTTTCGCTCTCTGCCCTCCCTAGTCTGCTTTGCTTGTGGAAGAGAATAAATGGCGCCTGCGTTACCTGCAGAACCATTCTCAGTGTTTGCTGAGATAGCGGGCGACGCTCGACGACCATCGCCGAGCCAAACCCTGCTCGCTGACCGGTTTGCAAAAATGCTCTTATCGCTGGGCAAGTCAGGCTATGCTGCAGGATTTCGGCAGGAGTTGCTTCGGTAGATGCAGTTACCAGTGTTAAGTCCAACTGTTTTTCAGAAAGACTAGATCACTACCGCACGAGAAGCATGTGACAGTTTTGAGACAGCGCCTGATGCCATAGCGTAACATGCCCACGTATTCGTCATACTCAGAGCTTCTGACTTTTACTATTTCATAAACATGGTTACATATGCAATATTTTAAAAGTTTTTAAACAAGAATATTAAGAAACTTTAGTTTTGGCAAGCACGTCGTTTTGTGTTGTTTCCACACAAATCACTGCACGATAGTCTGGAACTTTAATGATTTTTGCTTTTACATTCTCTTTGCTTCTTTTCAAGCAACTTGTCTCGACAAATGCGACAAAGTCGAATCAATCAGCGATTTTATATTTAATTTGCTGATTGATTCAGCTTTATCGCCTTTGTGAAGACTAGTTACTTGAAAACAGATATAAGTCTGAATCATCGCAGAGTGATGAAAGCAGAGCAGTGGGATGATTCCTCGAAAGCTTGCAGACAACCTAGAACTTTTAATGGTTTCATCTTTTCACCCCAAAATTTGGGTCTAAATAAGCCCTTGCAACTTGCCGTTTTCCGTCTGCGCACGTAGTAACTAATGGGAAATAACAAATGCCAATATTTAGGAAAAAATGACAAATTTTGATTGAAAAAACAATCAATACATTTGGTATGGAAAATATTAACTTGGTGTAATCGTTCATTTGGTAAATATCTAAAAAATATTTTCAGTAAGGTGCTGTGCTCCGACTTTTCATAAAATTAAAGTTATTAAAAGAATTTTTTTGACGTCAAAAGCATTCCCATGAAAAAAACAAGCATACATTTTGTCACGATAAAATGTATAGAAAAATTTCATCATATTCATCACGGCATCAACAAAAGTCTGTACGGTGCTATGCCGCAGAGCATAATCCTTGTTGCGTAATCCTCTGCGACTGTAGCGATGGTCCAAGGTTGCCTTTTTCTTTCGTACTAAACATCCAACGCCTTAAATTCAGTGCACTACCTTTTCTTGTGCTAGTGGGCAATCAGTCGTAGTCGTACGTACATGACTAGAAAGCTTCATCGATGATTGATACATGAAGCTTCCCGTGTTTGTTCACCTAAACCAGGCAAGTAAAATCCTTATCTGACTTTTGTTGACTTTGCTTTGCAGCGCTTATACATTGCTGTCGACTTGATATAATCATCTTACTCTGGGAATACTGCTACTTGAGTTTGAGAGCACTTGCTTCTTTTGGATCATATATTCTACTTTCGAATGGTTGCCAACGATCTATACGTGTGCGGTACGATGCCTGTGGGAGACGGGGCAGCAGAGGGAGGAGTGGAGAATGCGCCGCGTTTGGCCAGATCCAGCCCGGCCAGTGAGTTCAAGACATCAAGCACTTTCAGTGAGTGCAACAATAACAGCAACAACAATGCTTACGATTTGACAATGATCAACGGTTGTAACAGAGCTACCTCCTTCGGACCGTTTGACTTGCTGGACGAAGCTTTATCCGTGGACGTCTCGGCTAAAGTGACAAGCGTCCCACAAATGATGCTAATGTCGGGCCTCAGCAACGCTAGCACTTACGGCGTGATACCGATGCATTCTGTGGCTCGACAAACTGCAGCTTCATCTCCTATGAGTAGGGTCAACCCAACAAGTTCCTTGGCATCTCCCCAGCCCATGATTCAAGGTGGAGATGAACGCAAACCGACCAGCGAGGAGCTGCTGTACACCCAGCAGCGTGTTTTCATGCAGTCCGATCAATCTGGATCTCAGGTTACTTCCGAACCACAGTTGATGGCTTTGAACCAGCAATCGATCGTGCCTCCTTCATCAGGTTATTCGTCTTCGGGCAGTTTTGGTGGCGAATTTTCTTCCGAGGAAGACGAGGAGTTAGGCTTGTGGGACAACATACACCAACTTTCAAGCAGCGACATATCGCCTGTTTTGCCTCAGACCTACCACCAGTTTCAAGGCACAGCGAGACCGGATATTGCACAAACGTACACTTCGAGTCAGACACTGCCACCTTACAGCTCGAACACATTCACAACAAGCGCATGTGACGCCTTATCATTGCCGACTCAAACGACAACTCCAGCGACAAACGCAACGAACTTGTCGATCAACGGCTCATTTAATAATGCCGGCGATCATGGAGTAGATACCATTTCAAGCTACGCTGGCTTGTTTACCCCGGCAACACCCTCGTTTATACCTTCTCCGATTTGCAACGCGGGCATGTTTCTTGGAGCTCTTCCTAACAATTCCAACTCTGCTGTCAGCCACAGTCCCCACTATCCTGCCGTGCAGCAGCAACTAACCAGCGCCACCTTGCAATCGCATTTGCTCAACTCGTTGAACGGGGAAAAGCGAAACTCGCCCAGCCTTACCGCAACCAGCAACGGACCGGCACGCAAAAGATCAGATGGGTGTTCTCCGGACGATTCAGACTCGCCAATCAGCGACAACGAGCAAAGAATGTCTATGGAAACGCTGACGAACCTCGCGGACGAGAAGCTGATGGCAATGAGCGTGAGGGAACTGAACCGATGCTTGCGCGGTGTGAGGTGAGAAACCTTCAGCTTATTGTAGATGTACAGTATATCTCCTTTTTCTTGCCAATCAAAGCGCACTAAATTGCGGTGCAGCAATCCACGTGTTGGAGAAACTTTTCTGCGATACCCTTATATGTATATTTGTCTGAAAAATAATTTTGCCCTTCAAAGGTATATTTGGTTTGCTTGGTAACTCAATTCCTGAAGTTTGAGCAAAAATCTTGCGCAAGCCGCAATTTTTTTCGGAATTCATTTTTCAATTTTCTAAATCACGACGTTTTTCGCCTTCAGAAAAGACGAAGCCCAAGCGCTGAAGCAGCGTCGGCGAACTTTGAAAAACCGCGGTTACGCTCAAAGTTGCCGCACGAAGCGAGTCATGCAAAGGGACATGCTGGTGAAAGAAAGGAGCCTTTTGCAACAACAGGTAGGTTGTTCATCATTTCGTGCCACTTATATGAGACAGATTTTGCAAATATTTGTCATAAGAAGAATGTTGCTAAAGCAATTTCTCTAAATTTTGAGCAAAAGTTTGTTGCAACAACACATAAAAGGTCTTGCCGAATGAGTAATTCGATCCTGTTTTTCGCAGAATTCCCAGCTTAAACAACTTCTTGAAGCTGTGACTAAGGAAAGAGACGATTACAAAACAAAATCAGAAAACCTTGAAAGGGTGCTTGTTCAGTTGTCCGGCGACAACGGCGTGAAAACGAACGATTGCAGGCCTGTGAGCGCTAACGAGCGGTACATGTAGACTATAAGCCTGAGTGGTGTTGTCAACCTTCCCACAATCAGCATAGGTCATTGTGCGTTCAAATTGCTGCTGCAGTCAATGCCGGACCGTCTCACGTCTTCAAGGTGTTTGTCGAAGTTTTGAAAACTGTACGAGAAAGTCGACCGCTTGCTTGCTTGCTTTCGCTGTTTGGCCTGCCAACGCCTGACGAGACATTCGACATTTCAGTAAAAAACGAGAAATGATCTTGTTAGTGTAACTCTAGAATAAGCGCGGATATTGCAGCTCCAACCTTTTCAAAGGTTTGAATTGGGATGCGAGTACTCGTTATGAAATAATAAGTTCAGCAAGCCCCTGTTACGTATTGTTGATATCAGTACCAACGTACCGACCCTCGTTCAAACCGCAAATTCTTTTTAAGAATTACTGTACAAAACATTTTTTTGTTAACTTCTGGAGCTGGTTGAACAAAAAAGTGCAGCCCAGACTACATGATGCAGTAAAAATTGTGACAAGTTAAGTGTTTTTTCGCCTATTGTCCCCTCGTATGTCATGAAAACCCAAGCGGTGGCTACTGGCGTTTTAGCCTTGAATGCAAAGAGGTAAGCTATAACTCTGAAGTTTCATGCTTCCGTTGTTTTCGTTTTGTTAAGATCTTAAACTCGCGTCTGCAACCTACATTTATTTTTTACAATGTCCAGAACAGCTGTTTTTGACGTAGCAAGCCTTTGCAATGCGTAAAGTTGCCGGCCGTCTGCACATACGTGCCGAAAATTGCATCGTATATGTGATGTTCTTGAAATCTCCAGCAGCTCAGACAACTAACGGTTGAGTGCAAGCGCTTTCTGTTGCTAGCTCTGTTCCTTAACACATACGTGACGCCAGCGCATGAGGGACAAAATAGCGTTTTAAAGTTGAGATTATGTTTTAAAAGGGACTCGCGAAAGTGTTTTGTCCATTTGAGTTGATTTTTGCAGCTTAGGCTACCGCGGTGTGCTTTGTTTGTCCGGGAAATCGCACATCGGCGTAGCTGTTGCTAACAAAAGCTGTAGTGATATTACGTTTGCCTCAATACGTCAGTTGTTTTGTTTCAATGCTGCTGCATATGTGCCTCTACAGTATTTTTATGTCGCCTTTGCGTTGTTGGATTAATGTCGATTTTTCGTGAAACATCCATTTGACCATTCACGCAGGCTGTGGGGCGTACGTGAACGTCAAAAGTTTTTGATTTTATCTTGTGCTGTGCAGAAGAAAAACACCATAGCTTGTAGATTCCTCACGGACGAGTCCTAATTGTAGAGTACAAATGTTACTGCGTTTTTCGGAATTTTTATACTGCTGAAAAATTGAGCGAGTTGAAATTTTTGTGCTTTCGCTGATCGCGTATGCAGCAACATGTAATACATGCCGAGTCTTGTCAAAATGTCTGCGTCCAGTCACGCCCTTTTGCTCCACTGTGGCCGGTCCCAGTGCACTCGGTCGTTTCTTGCTCATTGTCACACGGCGCCTTTTCGCCGTCTCATAACACCGTTTCCTCGCCAACAAATGGCAATGTAACACACCGACATCCGCCGCTTCTGTTAAGTCTTGTCGAAATCATCACAACGTAGACAAGAAGTGTCCAACCACGCGACCTCTAAGC
>JGI24021J15306_10003306_pt1 | contig 18082 bp, 10 predicted proteins | sample Ectturendosymbi1_FD_15306 | JGI IMG/M metagenome (IMG submission 15306)
CAGCGCCCAAGGTAGTGATTCAGCGCCCGTGGAATTGTGCCCCCTTGCCACCCTCATTACACCCCTGCCTCATGTATTCATTAAGAGCAAAGCTGCATCAACACCGCGCCTTACCTAAAGCATTAAGTCGGGCGTGTTACGCCAGCACCACTAGGCATTATGACATAATTGTGGTATTGTGACATGCCTTAACACGAGGGTCAGATATTGTGACAGAACAAGAACGCTCGCCTGCCATATCTATGAGACCTCCTCTTTCTCACGCTATACGAAAAGATATGTCTAAGTCAGTCCGTACTGCTGTACTTCAGGCAAGAACATATTGGTCAGAATCTGGCTGAGACGAGTTTTAGTCCCTGGTTGTGAGAATCTGACTGTTACACAAATAACTGCTGTTGAGGTCGTACAGATTTACAAATTACTTAAACTACTGCGGCCCACTCCGACTTTATGAAACTTCTTCGATGGCCACTAGTGTCTGATAAATCGGCTGAATACAATGCTGCAGTCCAGATACTATGGTAGAGAAGATTAGTTAGACCTCGAAAAATTAGCAGTTAATATCGTCGTCGAATGGTTGAGGCAAAAATGTTAACTCAGGCAAGAGATTTGTTAGTCTTGCTTAGAGCTAGCTTTTTCTGTCCAAATTTGGCTTTGTTCTATGTCTAAGGCCAGTGGTGTAGAAGGCGGGGGTGCAGGGGGTGCAAGCACACCCCCAAAAGTTTTGATTTGGTGAAAATCCTGGCAAAATCTCTTAAAATCCAGGCAAAATCTGTGGAAATTTGGGCAAAATGTGTGTAAACCTTCGCAAAATCGCTTGATGTGCTTTGTTTTGTTTAAAAAATAGCGCCCAAAAAGGAAGTGCAGACGTTTTTTCAGGCAAGTTAGGGGAAATTTGGGCACGTTTGGGGGAAATTTGGGTAAATGTGGTGCTTGATATGCTTTGATTTGAAAAAAATGCGCCCAAAATCAAAGTGCAGTCATTTTTGTGTTTGGAGGTCATTTTTTGGAGTGGTTTTCGGGCAAGTTTGGGGAAATTTGGGCAAAAACCCTTCGCACCCCCCAAAATTTGCCTGCTCCTACATCTATGTCCAAGGCCTTGTGAAAAGGTCCTGACTGTGAGAAACTAAAATCGACGTGCGAGAATTTAGGAGCTGTTTCCAGTTCAGATGTAGATGGCAAGCAATTACCTGAGAAGTGTCTAGATTGCAAAATGCTTCTTTTCAAGTGGCGTAACGTAATGTTACTGCGTCCTGAAGTCCTCCTGACATTCCTCGAATTGCTTTGCAAATAATGCTGACGGTGGCAGTTATACAGTATTTACTGCAAGCTGCGAAAAATCTTTCAGTAAGCTGAAACTGTTCCTTTCATACCTCCGGCCCTCATTGATTAACACTAAGTCAGGCAAGATTATTATGTGATACAGCTTTAATGAGAATAGAAAGGGACGAAACGGCAAAAGCTTACTTTGATGAAATCATAGACGAGTTTGCTTCGATAAAGGCACGGAAAGTGTTGTTTTGTTTTAATTAGCATTTTTGTGTAATTTAACTGGAAAAGGCTGGATACGTTTGTCTCGATGGAAATGTGTCTTTCGAACAGAATTGATACTTAACCTACATTCAATAGTTTATTGCACAATTCAGATTGAATGTATTTCGTTTTAAAAGGAATTGTCGTTTGCAGTTGCAATATGTTGTTTGATTTTTTTTTTGTAAGATATACAATTTTGTCAGGCAACACTATGTAGACATATAGACAACGATAACATTATTATTTGAATGTTTTGATGTTCATCATAATAAAAATAAATGAGTATGGAAGTATGTTGTACTCGTTATGGATAATTTATATGTTATTTGCTGAAAAGTTTAAAGCAAAAATAAACACAAATATTTTCCGTTTCAAAAAATTCATTTTCTTTATGGTTTATCTTTCGTAAAAATTGTGCCTATATTTAATATTTAAATAATTAGAAAGGGCGCACATTTAAATTTTGCCATGGGCGCCACTTTGCATAGATACGCCACTGTCTATACGTTTGTGTTTCAAGCAGAATACCGAAAAAAACAAAGTGTCAAACAACCTTTCAGCACTCTTCATTAGTGGTTCTGGTTTCAGGGCTGTTTAAAAAATGGTAAAGTCACCAGGGGTGGGCAAACATTTCCTACGGGGGGCCACATTAAAAGCTTTATTGCTACCGGAGACCAAATATATTACATTTTTTACTTCGGTTACAAGTTACGTTTCAAAATATGAATTAATGATAATATTATTATAACCTTGTACTGTTTTATTTCACATTGACATTGTAACAATAGTCACTTCCGGTTGAGTAAAAATGCGGTTTCGAATGAAGCATGTGGAATAAAGTCTCGAGAATTCGATAAAATTACTTTAACATCGACTCGAAATATGCACTACGTACGTGTGGCTGCCCTGCGGGCCGCATGCGGACCGCGGGACGTAGCCTGCCCACCCCTGGTTTAAACTATAATAGGTACCACGTTTCTAAGGGCATTTGAACTAAGCGGAGTTCCTGAAATGTACATCTGTCACAGTTTTGCAGTGTTTTTGTGTTAAACAATAGATATCCTTCTGAATAAATCTGAGACCGATCTAATCACGGTATGCTGTTATCAGTGTTTTTTGATATATTCTTTCTTTCGCTTCGTTGCCTCATGGTATCTTTACCGTGGTACTTACAATAGCTTTGTAACACTAACAACTGCTGTATGGCAAAACCGAAGTACTGTATTAGGAAGTGTTTTTGTTAGGGAATAATCAGCACCTTATTCAAACTGTAAACTAATCTGAATAACCTCAATTATTTAGCTTTAATTAAGTTAAAACCAAAATTAATGTTTTTACATTAAAACTGATAAGAATACCGGGAAATGTTTTGCAGCAAATTATAATGTGTTTTACTTACAGATGACTGCTTTTTAAGGATATGAATGCACGTTGCAAAATGTTACCTTCACAGGTTCTTCCATTTCCTTTATAACCAGCTAAGCACAAGCACATGTAGCCGCTTGGTAGATCAACACACTCTGCTCGAGTTTTATGGCAATTGTCGATTCCAAGAGAACATTCGTTATCTCCAGGCTCTGCGAAACGTTCAGTGTGAAGGCAATTTTTAGATTGTAGCTTTAATGTGGTTGTTTGGAAATTGTTTGGAAGAAACCAGTTTGCTAAGTTGAAAATCTTCGTAACTCAACAAATTGGTTTCTTCCAAAAATTGACTTTAAGGTGCCAAGTTAAAAATTGTCCTCAAGTTATTGGTCTTGTTACGTGATGTTTTACAGACTTCAAAATTCTATTTCCATTTTGCTAGCAGAAATCGTGGTCGTTTACGCAACCGTCTACTTTATCTTCACAACGCATTTTCATCCACAAGCAAAGTCTAGCGCATTGTTGCCGCCCAAATTTTTGCATGAACACTCACTTGCAAATTTCAAGAAGTCGTAGTTGGAGATTTTTGTGAACTGTTTAACCATGAGGTCTATTCAAACGTGATTGATGTGAAAAGATAAGTTACTTCGTTAAGGTTCTTATACCTAGCAAAGAATCATGCGCCAAATGGAAGAAATACTTGGAAGAAGGACTTCCAGAGGTGTTAAAACCATTTGCAGCAGAAAAACAGCAGCAGCAATCAGCAAAAAATTAAAAAAGCAAGTTTCCGCATAGGATGTGTTTTGACAGTAAGTAAATTTTATGCAAAACCCGCAACGCCTGCAACTGCCACGAACGTGGCTTTTGAAGTTATGATCGGCCATAACTCGCGAATGGATTGCGCTAAAGAGTTAGTGAAAACATCCTCGGATTCGGAAGACAGCAATCGATCCGATGAGCTAGGTATTTTTGCATTCAAAATTTTTTAGAAAAATGCAAATTTTTGATTTTCCGGAATTGATTTTTGGCAGTTTTCCAAAAAATCAAAAAACCCCGTAGGGGATTAGCTAATTAATTAAATGCAAAAACTTCCATAACATTTTTCTTCTAAATATTTTCACTTGAAATTTATTAGGATGCAGTAAGACACCAACGGAACCCTGTTCTGCAATTTACAGATTTTTTTGGATATTTGAAGGGCAAATCACCCCTCAAATGTCCAGAGGGATAAATTTATCTTTCAAATGCCCAAAGGTGCCCCCAGCAACAAAAAGCTCATTTTTTTCAATTGCTTTCGCAAACCGACGGTCTTGGCTGACATTAGTTATGTAGAAACTTTCCAACGTGTTTAGTTTTCGCTCCACGACCTTTCGAATAAAAACCACGAAATTTTTTTGGCAACGTGAAAAATGGATTTTCCCCAAAAAACACGTCATAATTACGCGCAACATACCTCAAGAGATGTGATGCTGTCTTTCGAATCCGACGATGTCGTTACTGACTCTCTAGCGCAGGGTTCCCAACCTGGGGTACATGTGCTCTTAGGGGCACATTTGCCAATCTGAAGGTGTACACTTCAGGTTAGCAACGGAAGGGGAAAATGTATGTTTATATTATATATTTCCAAGTATTGTGAAATGCAACAGTTCTATTTAAAAAATCAATGGATTTTTGTTATTTTACTCAGCCTTTTTGTCACAAGAAATTTCAAAGGTACATGCTCATCTTTCGAAATCCTGAAGGGGTACATGGTCCGAGAAAGGCTAGGGACCCCTGCTCTAGCACAATCTGGTCGCTACTTATGCCTGATCATAACTTCAAAAGCCACGATCGTGGCAGTTGCAGACGTTAAAGTTTGTATATAGTAAGCCATGATTGAAAATGTGCAGAAAGTAAATCAACACGGTATAGGACACGCACATAAAAATGTTGATTCATTTAATAAACACACCTGAGTATAATGGAACCATTTGGCGCTAAACAGTTTTGTCGCTTGAGCGTACGTTGATCACTCTTAGATAATTATGCTTCGAAGATAATTATATAAGGAGACCAACGAGACTAGAGGATAGACGACGTCCACCAACTGGCATATGGAATCAGTATAGACAAATAATTGCTGGTGAGGATAGAACCAATAATCATTCCAACGCAACACACAGAAAAGTATACAGTATGTCGAATTGGGAGTACCATCTCTTTATTTGGAAGTTCATTGATAGTATTAGAAAAATACAGAAAGGGCGTAATGCGCACTATGAGCAGTTGATTGCTGGGAAAGCTCGGAATAAAAAATCCTCCAAGACATTAAGGCTGATGAGCGTATTCTAAACACCACAAAACACTTGGACTCACAGGCCACACTTGAATCTTTGCAAGGTATGGCCGACAATTACGATATGGATTAAAGTTTTATCCACGTTTTTATCCATTTTCATTGTACAACTTGTCAGTCTCCAAACTGGCGCCTGAACAGCTCAGTACCAAAACGGATGATGCCAAAACAGTTCGGCACCAAGTTGCCGGCTCCATAGAGTCGTCACCAAAACGCCGGAGCAAAAAAGCACCCAACCCTGAGTAAAATACGTTTGATGCCTTGGAAAAACTTATGGTGCAATGTTTCGAGTTCCAAAATTGCTTATAAAAGTTGTTTCTAACTTACTTGAACACGTCTTTCCGTCTCCTACGTACCCATTCTTGCAAGTGCATGTGAATGAACCATTGCTGTTTGAGCAATCAGCTTGAGGGTGGCAGTCATGCTTGTCGACAGCAGATGTACATTCGTCAATGTCTTCAGAAACATAAACGTAAGACAGATATGTGGAAGAAGCCTTGTCAAAGCTTTATCTACAGGTACTTTTGGAAAGAAAGCGCTTACTTCAAAATTTCCTTTCTGTGGAAAAAAATTGAAGAATGAAGTTGAAACAAAAGAGGGATCAGTTTAGTATAACGCACATTTTCGCAAAAGAAAATTGTCAGTTTAATTAATTTCCTGTTAACCTTATTCTTGTTTATTATGTTCTCATGTATGTTATTCGCATTGCTCGAATGCCATAGGTGATACAATAATTCACATTTTTCAAGCACTTTTTGTAAGTATTTTGTGCGTATGCTCATCAAATAAAACACGTAAAGTTTGCTGACGTCACTAAAAAGTGTTTTCTTTAATAAAGACTCGTCCAATTTAGCCTGATTTTCTGTCTTCCTTAAAGTTTTCACGATCTTAGCTTACAATGCATCGCTTTATGCCACAAACTAGCACCAAGACATCCAAAAAGAAGCTTTGGTTTTACACATAGACCATGTAAATTGGTTAACGGTTAGGGTATTTGTGCCTTTGATAGACCCTGATTGCAAGACTCTTGGAAAAAAATTAGCTAAATTTTTATATCACCATTTCCACCGATTTTTTACATCTTAGCAGCAAATGTTTTCAGATGCTGTTTAAAATCTTATTCACTTGCGCAGCTGGCGAAGAGAATCAGTCCCGTCGCCATGGGGGGTTTCGGTGAGCTAATCCCCCAAACAATGCTCAAGGCCCCGAAGTTAAAACATGAAACACTATAAATCAGTAGAGTTTTGTCAATTTTTACAATGTCAAGCCCGCCTGCACAAACGTAAAGCCCCCCTGTTGAAGACTTCCTGGCGACGCTTCTGAAAATAGTGACACTTTGTTCGCAAAAGAGCATCAATGAACAGGAGATGTCAATATCACTGTTACGAGCGATATAAGATAAGGATCCTCTTGACACAGTCCCGTCGCCACGGAGGGCTTTTGGGGCTTAGCCCCCCAAACAAAGCTCCAAGTCCCCCTAAATTGAATCATGAAGCACTATAATCGGTGGAGTTTTTATCAAATTTCAGAATGTTAAGCCCCCCTGAACAAACGTAAAGCCCCCTATCGAAAACGTTCTGGCCACCGTTCTTCCTTGACAGTTGCTGATCCAAGTGGGATAATTCGATGAAATTTAGCCACTCAAATGCCCATCGTGTGTGCGTTGTAAAATGAAGCTTCTTCCGAGAAAACACCCCTTTTGTCTTGCTTTTCGCCTTTCAACATATAGCATATTGTAGTATTGCCTAACCCTGGCAGGCCTTTTTTCTTCTTTCTCCCCCTTTTCTCACTGCCCTCCGAAACGTTAGGTTTGGATAGACTCTATCAGTGCTTTTTAAACTTTTTTCGTCATGGCACACTAATAACTTCTGGATTTGGCCGCGGCACACCTATTTTATGATGGCAAAAACCTACTGCAACATGGACCAAACATTTTATAAGCTTTTTGTCAAAGCATGAAACTTTCGCGGCACACTTCAGTCTCTTTCGAGGCACACTTCAGTCTCTTTCGAGGCACACTAAATGTGCCCCGGCACACAGTTTGGGAAACCCGGGGATAGAGGGCCTTAGCTCTTCTTATCAACAGAAAAGAAATGATCATTCTTACTGTTTTACTGCTTCATCATTTCACCATTTCCAGTTGAACCAAACGTAAATAAACATGTCTGCCCTTTTTATTCGCGTCACACTTGAAAAGAAGTTGAGTTACCTTCGCAGGTATTTCCATTCCCTTTATAACCAGCCAAGCACAAGCACAGGTGGCCGCTCGGAAGATCTATGCATTCTGCTCGGGTTTTGTGGCAAATGTCTATTCCAAGAGCGCATTCGTTTGTCCCCAAATCTAAACAATGTCGTAACCAGATGGTTTAGAATGGTGAACAAGAGAAGCTGTTAATCTTTTAGTGCAGTGGCTCCCAACCTGGGTCAGCGATTTGCGCTGCTAGTATAATTTCAGGTCACTGTTCCTGAATCTGAAATCAAAATTTACCTGTCACGTCCTATTTAAGCTAAACAATACTGAATAATTTGCGGCGGCGGTTCTGAAAGAAAAAACTGAGATACTCCGGAGTCAGAAATGAGAAAAATGTTGAGAGTTAATGTTTTAATCTGATTTTCCTCTATTTTTTAGCTTTACTGAAAAACCACAAAGATAATATTTTTTGACAAATTATTTTTGTGGTTCCTCAGTAAAGCTAAAACACAGAGGAACATCAGATTAAAACACTAACTCTCAACAGACACTTTGCATAACGTTCGAAATTTGCTTCATGAAAAACAAAAACAATTTATAAAAAGAGGCTACAATATTCTAACGCAATATTATATTTTCATGAAGAAATCAACTGAGCGCTGTTTTGAAATTAGAGATAGAGCAAACTTTTCATTTGCGCAGCGGAAGTGTTATACCTCTAACTACAATCGTGAAAATATATGGTAAAATTCAAATCGCTGCAAGATATTGGGCGAATCACTCAATATAAGAAATTCGGTAATTCTTGTGCATTCAGAGGCCAAGGACCCTGTTTCAAATAATTATTCCACTAATAAAAATCTTCCCGGTGTTAGGATAAAAAAATATTAGTGTTCTTTCATGTTTAAACGTACTTGAACAATTTCTTCCATCTCCATTGTATCCGTTTTTACAGCTGCATGTAAACGACCCATTAGTGTTTGAGCAATCGGCTTGAGGATGGCAGTCGTGCTTGTCAACAGAAGACGTGCATTCATCAATGTCTTTAAAAGCGTGGAAAACAGAGTGATGTAACAACACTTGCACAGCGCACCCATTTTGTTTAACGAAATTTTTCAAAACGTTTGGTTGAGAAATTATAAACTACCGTGGCAACAAACAAAGTGAAGAGCTAAAACTGACTGATACTAATCCAATTGTATTAAACCCTATGAGCCAAAGCAGCGTGTAAACATGTTCTTCAAAGAAAGAAGAATGAAGTCTAATTAATGTGCGTCACTATGTTGACATTTTTGTTTCTACCTTTTCATCTAACACTTCACATTACTTAAAATACCAACATTTACCCAAAATCGTGCAAATGTTGATCTAGTTTCATCTAATGCACCTAACCTACTCCCACACAGTATTTGAATTGTTTTCACATTTTGTTCCATTTTATTTGAAAGTTCAAGGCGTCAATAACTATATCATTTGCAAAACTTTTGCAAATTCAGCGAATGCGTTTTTCAAAAATATTTGCAACAGTAATAAATGTAACCGTTGTCTATTTCCTGCCTGCCCATGTCAGTTGTCATCATCAATTTTAGGTTTATAAGAACAAATACTAAGCGATGACCTACATAGCATTAAACATTGCCTATGAGGTCGTGGCTGTTTCAAATTCTGTCAAGCCTGATTAACCGTTTGTTATAACATTCTTTTATAGATAAATTTAAAAACTCATCGGCCTCCGCAACGTAGGTTGAAACACATCTCCAAGGCAGAATGGCTTTGGTTCTTGCAACAAAAGAAAACCCTGCTACAACCACCTGCAACCGAATTGTTTCGAACTCACTTTGATCGAAATACTTTGCTCGTTTTTTGGAGCAAATTATAATGTGTTTTGCCTACAAGTAACTGTTTTGTTGATGATACGCTCGAATGCACGTTGCAAAATGTTACCTTCACAGGTTTTTCCATTTCCTTTATAACCAGCCAAGCACAAGCACATGTAGCCGCTTGGTAGGTCTACACACTCTGCTCGAGTTTTATGGCAAATGTCGATTCCAAGAGCACATTCATCAACGCCAGAGTCTGCGGGACGCAAAGGCAAATGCATTTGAAAGTGGGTTGAATGATGAAGTATTTCGCGAGGCAGAAATGACTAACTAAGCCTAGTACATTTAGCTTTGAGCATGGTGGCTTCGAGTTGTTCCGGTAGGCACTGCATTCAGTAACAAGTACAAAAAAAAACTGTGGGATATGTTTTTGTGTGAGGAAGAAGTTCACTTTTCTCCAAAGACACTTTGATGCACGGCAATTTTTCAAAATATTTCAAGCAGAAAATATCATCTGCTAATTGTTTTCGAGCACATGTCAAATGATACGGACATAGAAATGAAAGCATTGATCTTCTATAGACTGTGCTGTCAATGTTCCTTTTATTTTTTCCTTGCCTGTTGTTTTATCTTAATAGGTAACAAAATTGTTAAATTGCTGCAGTATGTAAGAAATTCAATATAAGGTACAGAGGCACGCATGCAACTGCAAATAGACTTTCTTAAGCTAATATTTACTAAGGCCTTGGAAGTTATTTTTTTGGAAATATATCTTTTTTTTCATTTGAAATACCCAAAGGAACCAAAAGATGACCAATTAAGATATGTACTTCAAAATCAAATAAATAATTAATATATTTATGTTGTATTTTATGCTGATAGTTACAATAATTTCAATGCCTTGTCAGTGAAAATACCATACCGCAAAACAATATCTAACGTCACGATCAGGATTCACGACTTATGAAACATGTTTTATGATCAGTAAATGATGTTCTCATTGAATCGTATAATTTGTTCAAATGTGAAATCAATTTTTTGGCATTTAAGCAAAGCCGTATTGTGGAAATTTCTCTGATTATTGAATTTTGTGAACTATTTGTGTGAGGAATTGTGTTTTGGCATTTAAAAGTCACATGAATTTTTTGTTGCTTTAAAATGGAGCAATATGTGTTACCTCCAACTCGTGAAAATTGACTTTAATTTTTTTTTACCTTTCATATGATTTTCAGTCGATAAATGTGATGTGTGAAACGCTAGAACTATACATTTGTGCTTTGGGAAACCTGAACATTTTCACATTTTTTGATATTTCCTTGCTATCAAAACATTTCTTTTGTAAATTTATAACAGACCAAGGTGACGCAGTATAGCTCACAGAAACGCACCAAAACAACGGATGTTTACAGTGCGTTGTCTACGAGTGTACCAATTGTCTATTTCGCTTCCTTTTTTTCTCTATGGCCTCGGTTGATCTTTATATAAAATCTCTTCGTTTCTTTAATACACCCTGCTCATTTCGCATTGATATTTGTTACAACGTATTGCACGAGCAAACAAGAAAATACCAATGTTGACAACAAAACAACTTCGATTCTTCTGTACTCTAACTTGTTATTGTACTCTAAGGCTACACTTAGCTAAAGCAAAAAGTGTATTGGCGTTACTATATACGTTGGAGACCTTACTTGGAAAAAATATTTATTCAGATCCGTCCCAAAGTACTTTTTTACAGAGAGTGCTCGTGATTTTCAACAGTCGTTCATTCCGCAAACTCTTATGGAAGTAATTATCCACAAACACCAGTTTCAATCTTCAATATACTACAAGAGTAATGATTAGAGGTGATATGATGATAATGCCTACCTAGTAGGCGAAATATATACTCTGTAAGATCTTAGTGTCTGATTCTTTGCTGGGAAAAGATTCCTTTCGATGGACAGTGAGCTGACTGAAAAAGGGTTGAAAAACACTGTCTTTTTAACATGAATTTCATCCTGTAGATGCTCATATTTTCCAAACATAAGAATAGCCAACTTTGAAACGAAACTGCAAGTTTAATGACATAGTCAAAAATGCTTCCCAAAACTTCACTTGTTAACACCCTTGTATACAACTTAGTTTGTAATGTAGAGTTATTTTGCACGTTTCAGAAATTGGTGCTGTCGATGTATCATAAATGAAATCTTTAACCTCTACTTTTTGTGATCTTAGCATACAGTACTTGTGCAACTTTTTCCATCTCCTCGGTAACCGGTTTTGCAGGTACACTGGAAGGAGCCTTGAATGTTTGTGCAGTCGGCTTGTGCGTGACAATCGTGTTTGCTCTGGTTCGATGTGCATTCATCAATATCTTGAAAAAAATGTGCAAGCTCGTTTGATTAATGTCCACAACGCTCATTCTAACGTATGAAAAGTTTAATTGTTGAAAAAGCTCCATCTACCAGTTACTTTACAACTGGGCGACCAAGAATAAGTTACTATAAAATAATTTGCAAAGATCAGCGAGAAACGAAACTGTATGCTGCAACTACAAGTGAAGTCGAAACAACTGCGACGGACTCAAGATTGTGAGCCGCAAATAAATGGTAAGTCATAGAAGCAAACGTTTCTAAGACGGAATTCTGCACCGAGAAAGAAAATGTTAATTGCTAGGAAAATGTGTTCATCTTACCTACCCAAAATCTTTATTGGCGAAAATGTAACTGAAGCTGTTGCAATGTTTTCTAATTGCCATCAGCGAGAGTGTTCTCATACAGAAAAAATGCTGTTACAACATTTTCTGTTTTTCGAAAAGTGAAAAATTGAATTGGCACAGGAAAATTGAACTAAACTCTATTCAATCTGAAAACGTCTTGGTTTCGGCAACTATTTCGGAAAACTTGTCAAAAAGCTCGGCGCAATCGAGTAGGTTACCGTTGATGAGAAACAATTAGTCAACTTTCAGGCTTGGGCATAAGCAGTCCACTTGGGGGTAACTGTAACTTCGTGCCCTGCTTAAATTTGGAGCAGACACAAACAAGCAAAGTGTCGATTGTCATTTTTCTTGATCTGATAGTGAAGTCCAATACAATCGACAGCATCACCGACACTAATTCTCCCCCTTTGGCTCAACGTCTTTCAGTGGTTTCAAGTTCAAAGTCGTTTTAATTTAGTTGCATTATTTCTCTTAAAACGAGCATGAGTTTCCTCAAAGCATTACTCAGTCTATGAGAAACGTGGGTAAATTTTTTTTCTTAGATCAAATAAAGTTCTCTTGAAATCGGAACACTTGTTTTTTGTGACGTCGCGATACAGCGGCCATAGGAAGTCATCTAGTTACTATAGGCGCAGTGCAGCATTAGCAGTAGAGTGAACCTGCCCGACTGCGGAATCTCTGTTGCTACTTGCTGCTGTAACATCACACTCCAAGCATTTACAGTTCGCGTCTGGAAAAAAAACCACAACATTTTTGGCTAATTCTTAAAAAAGTTCGTAAGCATTTTGAAACGAAAAGGACTGGGTAGAAAAGAAAAAAAAACTTATCAAAAACACCGAAACCAGTGTTGTATACTTTCATGCGAATTAGGAAATAGCAGTTTTGATAAAAACGCGAGGCATTATTTTTTTTGAGAGGAGGTTATAGGCATGTTGCTATCAAACAGATTCCTAAATCTGAATTTTTAACTTTGAAACTTGCGAATTGAACTTATGCTGCATTGCTCACCGACGCAGTGCAACCCGTTTCCTGTAAAACCGTCCTTGCAAGCGCAGGAAAACGATCCTTGACTGTTCGTGCAGTTAGCATTCGTATCACAATTGTGTGATGTGGTGTTGGATGCGCATTCGTCGACATCTGATAAACACCAAGGACACCATATGAAAATTAGCTCAAAAACTTTGAATAAAGGACAAAAACTTGCTTTGATCCTGTTGCCTTGACTGACCTGCGCAGTTTTTTCCGTTGCCTGTATAACCGCTGTTGCAAGTGCAGATAAACGAACCGTCTATGTTTTTGCAAGTCGCACTGGAGTGGCAGTCGTGTTTGTCAGCGACGGACGTACATTCATCAATATCTAACAAAAAACAATCAAACGTTTGGTTTTTCTGTAAGAAAAAGCAGACAAACGAAAACCGAATTATGAAAACTTGGAAGTAAAAATTCAATTCGAATATACAAAAATAAATGCACGGGTTTTGCAAAAGTTTCTTTGAAAAGTTACCTGTTACCAAGCTGGGCAATCATTTAGCATGCAAGCAATCGCTATCGGAACATTATTTAGGTGACCATTTTTAGAAGAAAGAAACAAGGAAATTATTTTCGCTAAAGTGGGTTTCCAAGAACTTTAATTGAATAAAAGATTAAAAAAAACGAGCGTTAACTTACGTGTATGCGGATGGATTGCGATTGCAAGACCTATACTGTCAGCAGGATAAGAGAAGATGCTAGCTGCTCTGCACCTTTGCTGGGAGGAGGGCTTACCGTAAATAGCTGTGCGCATTTGTGTGGAACAGAAGTGCTATACACAAAATGCAGAGAAACTGTGGCAGACTGCGCATGTTTTTCTGGAGGCCAACGGCTACAGGATGCACCGTTATCTTTTAGAAATAAATTCGTTACCTGCATTTGGGAACCAGCAGAGGTGGCAAAGGTTGTTTAGCGCTTCGTATCTGTTCGATTACTACTGCTGATTTCTTGACTTTGCTGGGAAGAAGTTTGGTTTATGAATTGATATTGAGGTACTGTAGATGATGGTTTCTTTGCAAATCATTTAGCCTTTGTGAGAAATTAATCGTAAGCAAAAACGTTTCTGAGAAACCGTACGCTTAAAAAGTTTTTTTTTAATTGAAGTAAATTTCATTCCGGAATTTTCACGCTTACATCTTGCAAATGAAATTCTAACGCTTACATCAGCCAATAACAGCCCAGCACCCACTTGTTTTTCTAGACTAAAGGTTTACCAAGTTGTATGACTGCAGTATACCTTCAATGGAATGATGCCAGATAGGCATATGTGGCAAGCTACGCAGATAGGTCGTCCAGGCTCATTTAAAGTAAAATTTATCCCTGCATACATATATAGGCATCTGCTTCGAAAAGACAATTAAGAGAGTGCAACAGGTCTTTTAAGAAAAAGTGTGTCGTGTACACTACAGTGGATGTAAACCCCTTTGACGCCCGCGCAAGCCACAAAAGTGGCTTTTGAGGTCATTTTCGCCCATAACTCGCCAAATGATTACCATGAATATTGGTGTTTTTCTCTCCGTAAAAGTTGTTATTGCAAACTAACGGCAGAGTTTTTGAGGCATGACAACGACAAGCCACAAAATAGTAACAGGCAAAGTAAGTTGTTTCAAGAAAAGGGAGTTCTGATCATTGTGTTGGTAAAAATCCTTGCCACAACCATTTCTGACAGCTTTTGGCTAAAAAGTTTTGCTATGCGTTTTTGCTTCGATAAATGTGAAGGGATTACTGTATAAGCCACTTACTATTGATGGTTAATCGAAACTTGACGGTTTGGGGATTAAAATACACAAAAAATATGTTTTATACAGCAAAAGTTTTTATTTCGTGTTCGCCGTAACGAAGATAGTTGTATCAACTATCAAAACTTTTCCCAGTTTTTAACCTATTTTTACGTTTTAACGCCAGCAGTAGAGGCTGATTAAACCCTAAAAAGGTACCTCATGTGAAATATCTCCTATATCATTTGCGAAAACAAACCAATTATTGAGGAAAAAATTGCCAAAAGTTTTCCCACTCTTTAAATTACTCTGTCAATACTACATGTGCTGATAAGTCATAGAAAAAAACGAAACTCGTTGAGGCGAGTCAGCTTGGAAGCTGAAAGTGAACAACTCGAGTTTAACTTAGTCTCATAGTGGAAGAAGGCAATGCTGTTTTTGAAAAACCTTTACCTGCGCAATGTGTTCCATTTCCTTTGTAACCTGCTAAACATAGACACAAGTATCCAGATGGCAGGTCATTGCATTCAGCTCTTGTTGGATGGCAGTCATGTTTTCCAGACGTACATTCGTTTAGCAGGTTAACTGTCAGAAACAATGGATAATTTTACCAGAATCTATACATTCATTTCAATAGTTTTTGCAAGGAAACATTCTTTTAATTTAACTGTTCGATAAACTTTTTGAAATGTAGAAATTGTTCTACTTCTGCTAGGCCCAAGTCATTTTGTCGGCTAATTTTGTTGATAAAAAACACGTAAAATTTTGTAAGTGTTTCTACTCTAGCACCTAATTCAATATCTAAAGAACTACGCATCACGTAGAAAGGAAATTTTTGCACAAGTTGAAATAAGTACGGTTTGGAATACATTTTATAAAAGGTTGCTTCCTTTCAGTTGAAAACAAATTCAAAGGTTTCTTGGGGAAGTTAAATTTGGTATCTTGTAAGAAAAATCTGACAACAGAGGCAGCAAAAGGTATGGGTGACAGTAATTTCTTTTCAGTAATTAAAGTCACCACTGTATAATCCTACTTTGAAATCACCAATTTTGCCGCAACTTTAATTTTTCATGGCACTTGCAAACTTCAAATAAGTCAAGTACCAAGATAGCGTCAAACTCATATCTACTGTTTTGTTTAGCATAACAAAAATTTTCAAGATTTTTATGAAAATGTAGAACAAAGCAATTCGTACTAAGGTTGGTTTTTAACAATAAAGCAAAAGCGCTGCTAGAAAAGATTTTTGTAAAGACAAATATTCCGTTTTTGTTGTATTTCAGCCTTCCACAATTTCATAGTTATTTGAATGACAATGGTTTTCTTTCAAACTATATCTAAGGTCCTCACAACAAATTTGTAATTTTGTGAAAGATCTTTGAGTTTTACGTTATTTAGCCACGATCTTGTCTCAATGTACTTAAGTTACATTTGACTTTCGGACCTAATTCAAAATTAATAAAACGCTAACCATACAGCTTTATGTGATATAAAAATATGGACATTTAATTCGTCTGAATGACCTCGCATTTTTGTGTGAAAATACGAAATTGCAGGTCTATCGACCAAGTACACAATTCACGCGTTTTACCTATAAAACTGTGCATATAGAGGTTACATCATTCAGCTATTTGATACGTGACTGAAATATATCCGCTTAGGCACATTCGTCACTACCGATAAGTTTTATTCTCTCGGCGTAAACTTCAATACTAACATTTTTGGGTATGCTAAAAACGCAACTTCCAGCACTTTTGTGAAATTCAAAAAACAGCATCTTTTTTTACCGACTCGAACAAGTTTGCAAATTTGAAAGCCATTGATGTAATCTCAGTATTTCTCTTATAGCACAACAAAATCTTACATAGCTTTGTTATCCTCGCATAGTTTTGAAAAAATGACTAAAATACTGAAAGCGGTTTAACAATTTCTTATTTCTTTGTCAGTTGGGTTTGCATAGTTTTTCTTGCCGTCCTGGTATTCAAGCTTTTCACAGGTGGACGCATTAAGTACATTGAAATCACCTTTCCGCATTACCACTGCTGTACAATCGGAGAAAACACTCTCAGAAAAAAAGCAGAAAATTCAAAACCAACCTGCACTTTTTACACGAGGTATCAACAAGAAACAAAACAGAAGTAAAACTATTTTTTCTATCATCTTCCGTCACTGTCCCAACGTGTATGACAAATACCTTGGGTGGCTGGGAACAGCGCACCATCAACAGACCTAGTTTGAAATCTACACTAAGCCACCCAAAGCACAATGTTTATATTTTGCAACGGATCTTCTTCGTCATCCCTCCCACATATCAATTGTTGTTTACCATCTAAGTAGTCAGCCCACTTGTGTTGTTCAATGTGCGTTGTTTAAACGTAAGCAGCAAAGCAATTACGCATAAATCGCCTCTGAGCCTATGTTTTAAAAGATACTTCTTCAACAATGACGTATGGCAGCGGTCAGTAATCACTGGGTCATGGCCCGGAACCGGTCCATGAGGAACGTGCTTCCGGGCCGTGCAGAACAGTGTTGACAGCATCCAAGACAAAATCACGAAGTAGGCTGGACATGAGGAACACACTGCGGGTATCACTGACTACTATAATCCCTTGGTAGGAGCATCTTGTTGCGGCAAAACAAGCCCAGATCTCTCACTGAAACAGTGTCATGATAACTTATGAGTTGTAATCAATTTGCAGGCACCAAATGATCGTTATTTTGTTGAGGGCGGTCCGCAAAATAATGCAAAGATTAAACCTGTCTGTGGTGCAACAAAGGTTGCCAACCCCTGAGTATGGTAAAGTACCTCACGAAAACAAACAGCAAAGTGAAGATAAACAAGTTGTCTAAGCACTTTCTTGTAACTTGTCCTAGATTTTAAAAGGATGGCTTTGATTTGACGATTAAATTAAAGTAGGTGGAAGTTACACAGTGCCAAAATGAATATCTCACACAAAAAACTTCTTAAACAGTTTTAAGAAGGCTTTACTTGCGATATATTACATCTACTATTCAAGTCCTTCATTTCGGAGCACAATCAAGCCTGCAGAATAATTCTTTGTTGAGAATTTAGCAAAACGTCCCTACATTGGGAAGACGCCAACTTGCAATTGATCGATTTCAAAGAAAACTTCAAAGTTTAGATTTTTGCTGTGCTCTCTGATTTCATCCCGCCCATGCTAGGTCTACGTACTAAACAGCGATGGAATCAAAGTTTTTACAAGATATTTTATATCTATATCTACAGGTTTGAGGTGCATAAGGATATTTGATAGAAAACCAGTTTTTTCAGGTTGAAGACGTAAAAGCGACACAGAAGTTGGTGTTTAACTTACTCAATGTCACACTTATCAGCCTGTATATTAATTGAAGCTCATTATCCCAAACAAGACCGTTGAA
>JGI24021J15306_10003307_pt1 | contig 18080 bp, 14 predicted proteins | sample Ectturendosymbi1_FD_15306 | JGI IMG/M metagenome (IMG submission 15306)
GTGTTCGAATTAACGTGTTTCAGTTGGTGCTTTAATGGGCTCATATTGCCTTATCCCAACCTTTATTACAATAACCGAACGATCTACACAGTGAGCATTTTGGTTTCGAAGTAATGGCGTTGTCTCAATGACAGCATTTACTATTAACGTAATGCATTTATCGTGTGAACCTGTGGCTTTCAGGTGTTTTTTACTGAGTGCAAAAATGGTCATAATTTGTGTGCATTTTATTAAAAAATCTCATTTACGTATCCGGCCAATGACCTCGTCTCGATCAAGCGCCAGTGTTTTTTAACCGCAGTTGCGTTTGATGTTGCTCCAGGGCGTTAAATTTTTCTGATTTTTTTACTCGGAACTTCAGGTGGCCAGATTGATCCAGCAATCCCTTGAACAAGAGAAGATGGAAAGCGGCCAATCGCAAAGTGGCTCCGAGTTCCAGGTAACCATTTCCTGGCTGCGGCTGTAAATGTAATGTGCGTACTATGCAATAATGCTCGACGTGACGTTGCGGCAGAACGGATGGCATACGTACTATGTTATAATATTTGTAAATGCGCTTGTTATACTGTCGAAAAAAAAGCCAAAAAGTTGATCGTGGACATCATTCTATCTTACCTCGCAACCACGTGCATTTTTGCGTTCTGTGAAATATTTGTGTTGGCATCAGTGGCAGTTTTTCTGACCGAGGACATCATGACCTGCATGCCGCTGCTCTCAGCTAGGTAAATAAGTTTGTTACCACTTCATATAGCATTTGTTCAGGTATTTTTCTTTTCATCTTGGAGCAGAAGTTGCGTTTTTACTTCCTGTCTCCTGAACCCCCGCTTGTAGAAAGCTGTTAGTTGCCGCTGTAAGAATAGTAAACAAAACGTGGATGAGCTGCAAGAGACTTCTGGTAATGGGAAGCTTTGTGCCTTTGGCAAAAAAGGGGGCTTCCCATAGGATTTTTTACGTGGCCACGTGTCTTCATTGCTGGCACAACGTCATAGCAAAGCCTTTTGCGAGGGCACAAGCCCGTGTACTGTAAAGACAATCTGCTGCAGAACTGTTGCTGGGCCCCATGCTGCGATTGTCGAATGGACCGTGACAAAAAAAAGAATGCTTTGATCCTATTTTCTGGATACACAAGAACCCAAACGCTGTGAGAACTTTTATCCTAAAAATAAATATTTAGTCCAAAATTTCGCCGAAGTTGTTTTTACGGTAAAAGCGTTACCTGCGCTGACTTTGATCGGTTGTTTCTGTGCAGAGAAAAGATTCCAGCAGCGATACAGCGAGCAATCTCGACAATTCTACGAATTGGGACGAGAACAGCTTAAGCGGAGCGGCGGTGAGTTAATAGCAGCATGCACATTCCAGCAATGCGCGAACGATGTTCGTGTGCGCTGGAAGGTCATGCATATGTCATTTGGCGGGATGTGGGACGTAACAAGCGGTATCTTTTGACGGTTCAAATTATTGTTCATGCAATAGTTTGTTAGCGACCACGCATTTATGATCCACAATAAAACTGTATGGCCCTGTCGAAATCATTTGGTCCCCTTCTGCTTTCTTAGGAAATCGGTTGTTTTGCTATGTACCACCTTAGATATGCAGAAAGATGATTACTGTTGTAATCATGAAATAAGTGAACATTTACTTCATGAAAAGGGAATGGCTGTGCACCAAGTACAGTACTTATGCTATTCTCTATGCACAACTGGTGTTAATTGCGGCAAGTTTGCTAACGATAATAAATCGCTGAAACGAGCCAACGTTACGATAGTTTGTGCAACTAAATTCGTCCAAGCAGAAGTTTTAGAATGGCATTGGCTGACAACCAAAATGTGTGAGTTGGCAGACGCTGGTAGCAGTAAATGATTATTAAGAACGTGCTGGCAAGAATTGATAAATCGGAGAAGTGGCGACAAGCACACGTGATAAAAAATTGAAAAAAACGCAGCGGCAAAATCGCTGCGCGACGAAGAGCAAAAAAACATCAATTTGTTGCAAACAAACCTAAGTTTGAGAAACAATCAGACTTTTTTTTCATTCATAACAGGCTTGCTGTATGTTTTAAATGTTTTTGTGAAGCGACAAGAAGTTAGTTTCAAAGTTTCGTGCTTTTCCGATCTATTTTGTGATAGAGTTCGAAAAAATGCTGATTTGAAGCGTTTTTGTCAAACGGTTGTTGTACAATGTCCAGGTAGTGTTGATTCCTGCACGTGTTGAATATTTCTTTTGCGTTAAAGCGTGTGAACTGATGCGTTAAAGCGTGTGAATAGTTGTCAAAGCTGCCTAAGCTATCAAAACGTTGGCACGTGTTGGTGGTTTTATCGTTTCAACACCAGCTGAGAACGTAGAAAAGAGTTACTACGGCGATAATTATGTTTGCTATTACCAGTTACCAACAACAGACGCGGTCACCGCACGTAAACACTAATCGGCATAAGTCGTTTCTTAGGCTGCTCTTAAAACTTGAGTGATATCAAGTGCTACTGCTGACCCATTTCTTTTGTCAGTGACTGCGTCGACACGAACGCACGACTGCTGCTTTGTTACAGTCTGTCAAATACCTGAGCTTGTGTATATGTTTGCGCCGCCTGTGGCGTTTCCTGTCAAAGCCATTGCATCCTCGGGCACGCGACTCATGCATTACTTGCTTGTTGTACGGACGGAGAGTACCTAAACGTCTAGTAATTTGTCAGCTTCCGTTCAGCGTCAGGAAGTTAGTATTGCTCGTGTTGAGGTTGCCAGCACAAAAGCCAGTAGCAGATGATTTGTTCAAACGTTTTGAAGTTTTCGCTGATCCGTCTTTTTTTAAATTTACTCAAACATGTGATTTGCATGCTTGCAGCAAGAAAAATCGGTGTTTTATGTCAGTTTGATAATATCCAACTTGGACACTGCCGTGCAGTTGGAGTGTATTGCTACGCAGTCAGAAACGTTGCAGTTGACCGGCTTTGTATCTTCGATAGCGTTGTTTTGGATTGTTCTCAAGCTGTACAGTATATATCATTCAGTTTTATCATCATCGGATAACCTTTTGTTATCTTTGCTGTAATCAGACGTAAATTACCGATGACAATGGCGTAGCAGCACAAACTGCTGACCTGAGATTTTTGCACGAAATGTCGCCCTCTTTAACGCCACCCTCCCTCAACACTAGGCTTACTGATTTTTAAGGTTCATCACCACACGAAATATACCAACTCACGAGGTGTAACGCACACCTAGCATTATTTCAAAATTAGAATTTATTAGTTTATACTCATCAAAATTTCCAAGATCAATTCGTCGAGCGTCTACTGAAGCAAATTCCAAAATCATATCGTCAAAAGGTAGTTTCTGGATGAAATCACTCAGGCAACCTACTTTCTCCCTGCAGTAGATCTAAAGCACAGTTTATCAACTTCCAGTAGGTCTTAAGCACGATTTGAAAAACTCTTTTCACAGCTTGCAATACGAACAGAAAAAGTTATAGGCAAAGCTTTAAAACATGCGGTGTTGAGTCACATAAACGCCCATTTGTAAACCACTGTAGCAGATCTAGCGCTGCAGCATCGCTTTAAAACGTGGAACCTTTGATTTGTACCAGCCGATTGAACCTATCGATTTCTACTGATAACGCAAAAAGATAAGCGTCATCCGCATACGTGCTCTTTGTTCATAATCCGCCAATGCTTCCACTTTGCAACATTGCGATCACAGGGCTTTCAAAAACCAAATGCCACATCGCGTTCATTGATCAAAAAATCTGTAGAGGTATTCATCTTCTGGGTACAATTCTCCGGTGACAAACTTTTTCGCTATAGATCCGCGCATCATGAGACTTCACCTGAACCTCATTCCAAAAATGTAAAAACAAAGAAAACAAATAACACCGACTTGCATCTAAAAACCACGAGCTTGACCTTGTGTATCAATCTTTCTTCGGTCAAAGATTTCGTTTAATGCACTCTCTACGTCATGAATTCATTGAAGTGCTTTCACAGCTTCGCAATGTGCACCCCATCCATCGTGTATCCATTACTCTTTGACACAATTGGCACATGCTTCAGTAAGAGACCTCCCATCTATGAGTAGAAGCTCTGCACATCATTACGTCTAAGCCATTTTCTTGAAGCTTAATAATAGACTTATAATTTCATCTGAATATTTCTCGCACAAGAAATTTGGAAAATACTTTTTTTTTACCTCCCTCATTGCCGTCAATTTTACGTATTTCGCTACAAAGCCATTGATCAACATGAGACACCTCAGGAGTACTGTCGAGTAGAATTGAAAAATACTTTGCATCCTTCATTTCTTCTAGCTAGAATGAGTTAAGTTTTTTTCCAAGAAACTCAATTATCTCATTATGGATAGTAGGTGAAAGATACGTTGTCATGCCATTTTTAGAAAGTTGTTTACCAGAAGGTGTTTGCTGACAACAGAATAACATTTTGCTTTCTTTGAGTTTCAAAGTTTGAAGACAATTTATGTGGTTTCTTGAGTTGGAGTCATGACGATGGCCATGAAAGGAAGATTTTCTTTGCTCAAAAACATATTGACCTTCATTACACTCTGAAGAATTTCTCTCCATTTCGTTTTTTCTTATCCATGGCATCCTGCATCTGTATTTTATGTTTGCTTGATGAACCAGACGTCGCAGTCCGAGCTCATTCCATTTATCAAAACACTCCTTGTGAATTGTTGATTTTTTATGATAAAAGACAAGGATTAAGATGTCACAAAATAACCAAAGGTATTGGAACAAATACAAATTATCATTTCCGATTGAAATAACTTGCAACAGAAACACTATAATCTTGAATTACTGCTGGAATAAAGCAACCATGACCTGAGAACAACATCACCATTTTTAGTGTCTTGTAAATCTACTTCTTGCTCAGAAAGTTCAACGATTACTTCTTATCTCCTTCCTTTAATTACTCTAACCACTGGTTGGAAAGACCTTTCTTCTAATAGCTGTCTGTCCCTGCTTTGACCGTTTGAACTCCCATTTTATAACTTACAACGTTTGGCCAAGTTGCAGTGTTCAATTTCAGCCATGGCTGGAGGTGCTTTACTGACGGACTTACTTTAAATTCCTTTCACGAGGTCAACTGTGTCTTCCGTCTCCATTTGCGGTAGTGATTTAGCGGAACTGCAGACATCTTGGTTTTCGTTGGCTGAAGATGGGTTTCAAGTAATGTTCACAATGGAAGATAGCTGCTCCATTATTTTTCAATTTCTCTTCCCTAGATTTTTTTCTTACTGAAAAAATTTGCACTTCATTTTACTCTCCTCATTGGCAGAAAATGCTCCAGCGATTATAACGAGGATTAATACACCGTATGGTCTGCCATAAAGTTAGGTTTGCCAACATTCTACCTGTGCTGTCTCAGTAATAATCTGCAAAAAAAATTGCTTCGTCAGAACCTGCTAATAAATTCACCTCCGTCCTACCCTATTTTGAATTTAATAAGCGGCTGTAGTTGCAACCACCCGTGCGTGCATCAAGCGCTTTCTGCTATATTTGTTGCCCCAAATCCACAAATCCAATAGGTGGCTACGCCATTGGTCAACGTTTCGCGGTACGGGAACACTCGCCAGTCGTCCTAACAATTCTTTTCCTCAAGGATGGTTGCAGCGTAAGCAGCTTCAGTTTTCTACCGGTGCTGTCATTGTTCTTGAATTCAATGCAGACTTTGGGGGCGTCAGTCTGGTTACGAGCAAAGCTGATCTTTGCGGATGTAAGTGACAAACTCATCTGCATTGGTCTGGCAAAAGACTTAGTTCGACTGCTCGGTAACTATGCTTTTCATGTCACATGTTTGGTATATACACCAACTTTTTGTTATGAAGTCGTGCCCGATAATTATAACGTCACAGTCAAGACTGCCATGCCTTGCAACGATCTGTGATTCAGTTGGCAACAAACATTGCACGTTACTTATCTCGAAGAAATGATGCTGAGGAGGCTGTCGTCACTGCCATTTTCGAACCGACAGCAGCTGACCAAACACACTCGGCATATTTTTGCCTTAGCGCATGATTTGGTTTTTCATTGCAAGTTCGATTATACATTTTACTAAGGCTGTTGATGTCAGAGTTTGCGCGTTCTAAGAGAATTTGCTCTCCTTAAACCGATATAAACTTGTAGCAACCCTTTGTCATACATCATTTACCCCAGCAAACATTCAATGCAATCTTAAGTAGTGTGTAATATGCTGTTTTTTGCTTACCCGCCCGATGGTCACTTAACTCACCGGGTTAGTTTTTAAAAAAGAAACTCAGTGCAAAACCAGAAGCACCCGAAATATATATAAACACTTGTGCCTTTTAAACAAGAAAAGTTATGAATCTCTATATACCTTATGTTTTGTTTTCACTCCTTTCGGTGTCAATAAAATGCGGAATACGGTAGAACGTGAAAAAAATTCTCGTTTGTCTTATTTTTATTTGGTGATCGCTTAATTGGCTATTCTCGCGGGCATGGTAACGAGAAAGATTGTATGAAAAAATGTAACCTCTCAGGATATACAGCAAACGTATGAAGCAATGTTATGAAATGTTCGTTTTTGAAACAGAGTAAAATGAATGTTCACCGTGATCTAAAAATGAGTTTGGTTAAGCACAGTGGTTTTCAACCTGGGTCGCGACTCCCGAGGGGTCGCGAACCATATTTCAAGGGGCCGCGAGTACAATTTTATGTACACAGCTGTATCACATTTACTTTATTCAAGTTTTAGATGGGGAGGTCGTTGGGTTATTGTGGGCTGCTGTAATAGATCGCGGTACAAAAAGGGTAGAAAACCACTGGTTTAGCGAGTTTATTGTACACGCAACAAGAACTATTCTTGAAAGTCTATTTTATTGGAACTTGGAGTGCTGAGCGCAACCTGAATGTCTTATACCACGTGGTGACACCAGAAAGGTGGAGGACTGTGCAGATTGATACAGTTGGCAAAGCGGGTTGTTCAACCCAAACACGCAGGTTGGACAAGATGGCAAATATGATAGGTCGGGCTTACATTGTGTCAAAGATTTACGTGCTAACTAGCAACTACACCATAAACATAGTAGTTTTCACTGGCCTGCTGGTTTAGCAAGGGCTGCTTTATATTTTGCTGCTGTGATTTTGACTGAAGAGCCACGAGAGGTGTATCGGCTTCAGTCTAGAAATGTATCGAGTTGATAACGATATAACGCCGGAATGTTATGGCAAATTGCAAATCAGTTCAATGTAAATTTTGCTCGTATTTTTATGTTAAGTTGCACACAACATCTGTGAATAAGACCATCTAAGTGCGGCTTCACTTGTATGGTTAATTTCGACGAAGGACTTGGCTTTCGGAAAAAATTGTTGACAAATATAAGTTTTATTCACAACTTCCTCGAAACAGATGAATAACAATGTTAAAACGATTTCTGATGAAATATCAGTACAGAAAATGTCGAACGCGTGGAGATCGTTGACATCTTGCTGTTTTCAAAGAGACCATTCAGCAAAATTTCTAAAATTTGTTCGCATTATTTCCTGCAATCATAGCAGCAGTGGACACAAAAAAACGCTGCAGCTAGACGTGTACTTTACACGATAGCAGCTTAGTACCCTGAAATTTAATTGTGGAGCATGTAACCAACGTGAGTGGGACTGGACTTCGTTAGTATTCGAAGCCAAAAAAATATCTGGACATTGAACGTTACCGCTCGTAATTACCAATCAGTACCCGGCGCCAGTGTTCAAAGGGGCAGTTCACTCCGTTTGTTAAGTCGTTCCATCTGCTTTCCCGGTAACCACCGAACAGTGGCTCACCATCGAGCTTCCGTGTGCAAATCAGCGGACTATCGAAGTTGTTTATTCCGTAGTAGCAGGGGTGCAGTGGGGCATGAACGCGTGGGAACGGCGTTCCCACACCTTTTTCACGTTTTGCTTTAAAATGACTTTAAAGCTGTTTTAAAATGGACATTTTTTGGATGCGTTCCCACACCCTTTTTGTTAGCACCACATCCCTGCGTAGCAGTCACCGAAAGTGAAACTCACCGAATTATACGTACGTCGCATCCACCAGTCTGGGTTGTCAAGTGCACAGTGCTTAACCTGCGCCGCAGCTTGTCTCTACGAGTCTACTAAGACATTCGTACCTTTAGCCATATCTATCAAGGATATCGAAAATGCTGTCTTAAGCTTCATAAACTCGTACTTATTTCTTACGAACGACCGCACAATTTCTTACGAGTAAGCTTCAGTGGTTCATCTCTTGTAATTTCATACCTAATCCCCTTTTGCACAGCGACCGGTGGCGGGGGTTAGCGCTCGGAAAAGCTTCCACTCCGCAGCCGGGCCAAAGCCGGGTGAAACTCCTAGGAAACTGCCCGCGCCGCATTACGGGCGATCAATGGTGCGAAACGACAGTGTGGAAACAATGAAAACGCAGAGATTGGCCCATCGTGGTCACGTGTCGGTCGAAAATAGAAACCCCGATTTTGACGGTTTGAGGATGACGTTTAACGGTTGCGATGAAACGCCGTCGCTGGAGCAGATTGAATCGAGACGAAAGGTTCGTATTGTGTCGATACTGACCTTCTTAACTCGCATGCTGAGCTTGAGCTAACCGCACCTCTTGCAAAACAGTGTGAAAAATTGACCGGGCATGATAATTCGTTTTAACGAAACGTGTTGTCCAAGGTTGGCCCCACTCACGGCGCTGGGAAATACAACGACCTCACCGCTTTGGAACTTTTGCGCGAATCAAGAAAGATGATTTCCGCTTACAAGAAGAAACACGGTCGCCGTCTCGAACGGCCGCAGGCTTTGAGCACCGGTAGCGCGCGCTTACGTCCCACGCCTGCGAGAACGCTCCCGGGTTCGAAAACGCGAGCGTCGGCTCTCAACCCGATCAAAGCGGCGCAGTATCGAAATTGCGAGGTCAAGCAACGAATAGCCAAATTTGAAAAGATGTCTCCCGGTCCTGGGCATCCGCCGCATCGCTCTGCTGCAGTGAAGTCTTGCACTCCGGATCACGGGAACGCGAACGCGTGTTGCCCAGGACAATGTCGCAGTGCGTCGGAATTATTAACAGCGCGCGCGTCAAACTTACACAGACTTTAATCCAGCTGCTGAATCGAGCGACCCTCTGCCAGGCGTGTCCTAATCAGTGAAGCGTGTAGCTTGCCTTTTTTCTCTTGCTGTTTGTTAGTTTAGTAGCTTTCGTATTCACTGAAGCCTTGTCCGGACCAAAGCCAGACTGCGTGCTTTAACGTTTTGTACTTTATTATGCAAATGCACAGCCTTCTATGCTGCTTTTTTGCTCAGCTGTTAACACCATTTCGATGCACTGTTTGTTATGTCTCCGTTCACCTGTTCACTCTGTGTTCGCTTCTCAGTGAACCTGGCTTCTGATGCTATGCAGTGAATTGCCACCTGTTCAGTATGTTACAGTACATGTCGTGTCCACCTGTTAAAGTCTTGTAAAGGTGCTTGGATGACGTTGAATGTCGCGTTCTAATAAACGCCGTGGTGGTCCAGGTGTACTTCCTCGTAGCGTTGCAGTGATTTGCAGCGTCGCTGTCAAAGGTCATTTCGCTGGAGCGATCTCCAGTGCCCGGAAAAAGTGGAGGAATTGTCATTCGAAGCACTTCTGTTGTAAGATGCAGCAGGAGTGAACTCCGTCGTTTAAATTCATTTGCGTGTGTCACCTATTTATCATTCCAACGTCACCCACCGGCTGATGCTGACGAGGCTCCTCGTGGCTCAAGGTACATGCGCGACAAAGTTTCATGTGGATTGTTGTGGGCAGCCGATTTGGTAGCGTGTTTGTTTGCTTGTCGTGGTAGTTGTTTGCAGTCGTTGTGTCTATGTCTTTTCAGACGCCAGTCCTTGGAAGTTTTATGCTGTGCCATAGGTTCAAAAAAATAACTACCTGCCTGAAAGAAGTTGCTGCCAGAAACAGCTTTTTTCCCTGCGTGTGGGCTCCTGCCACGTAGCGATATGGCCCAATAGTAAATCTAATCGTGGTTGTTTTGTTGCTCAACCCTGACGTGCATTGATCTAGTTTGTACTAATCAGATTCTCTTCATTGCCCAGTCTTCGTCTGGGATATTAACCGTGCATGAGCCTTGTTCCTTGTGCATACGGTCCTTGCGTGCATTGTTTTTCAAAGCTCTCTTGGTTTCTTCAGCTGCAGAGAAGTCCTGCGGGCTGTCAGCCCTGTGTTGAAAGCATAGATTTATGGTTTGGATGAAGGTTCTTCGGTAGCTGCATAAGATTGGAAATGTAAAATGCCTTTTAGTTGGCATTGGTCGAGCTGTGTCGGTTCTTTCTTGGCTCACTGTGTATTAAGTCAGCACCAAAGTATGGTCTTAGCATCGGAGCAAACTTCGCTCTGCAAAGGTCTTTTGTTGCTATAGCTTGTGTTATCTTAACAACAACAATAAATATTAACACCGCTCTGCGTGCATCACTAGATAGGTTCAGATGTTAAAATTCACGTAGCATACGGACAGTATTCTGCCAGCTGCAAGGTAGTTCAGGTTTTAAGAACTTTGAAGTTGGGTCTAACTCTTGTTGTTTTCGATCTTGTGTGTCAGTGTACTTAATAACACACTAACATAACTATTGGTTTTGTATCTATTACGTGTTTGTTTCCTGCATGCAAAGGATCAGTGTTTGATGTATAGACAAAAAATTGTTGGTTTGCTACCGGAAGTTGTGCATATATTTAATTGGGCAATCATAGCATTTTCGGAGGCTAGTTCATGTTTGGTGAATTGCGCGGTGCAAAGTAGGAAGTTAAATGATTAAGACTATTTCTATTGGCGGACTGGAATTTGTGAAACTTACTGTGAACCAGTGCAACAGCTGTCTCGCAATAAATTCCACAAATGTCCCTCGTCTAACTCACGGCGTCGTTCCCCGGTTGGATAAAACGTAGAACGACAAACGCTTAACTTCGTTTTTAAACCAGATTGATGAAACTGAGATCAAGAGAGAAGAGCTGAACGATCATCTTTCTCATGCGGAGGTTTGTACACCTGACATTGATGTAGATGTTACTGCTTACTGCAACGAAATCGTATTGACTGACGGAGTGGTTAGTGTGATGATTTTCTTTTTTTTCATAAAATAAGACCATGTAAGAGTTTGACCATGAGCAGATGTAATGCAGTATCAAATCTACCCGGACGCTACTAGTCTTTCTACTGTCTTTCTATCTTTTTTGTTCAACTCGCGACATCCACGTGCTTTGCCGTGCCAGGTATTTGATCGCGCTTACGACAACGAGGACGAGCTCTTGCAGTCGATGGCCGACGATGATTTCCGCTCCAAGGTCAAGGATCTCTTCCAGCGAAACCAAGATGCCGAAGCGGAGCTCCAACAGCTGCGCGAACAGGTGAGCCTCGAACGCATTTACCTTCGAATACTGGTGCGTTTTCTCGTCTCCGCACGTGTTCGTCCAACTATGTTCCGCGTCCGCAGCTTGCGGAACGGGAGAGATCGAACAGAGAGGCGCAGGCACAGCTGAAGCAAGCTGAGATGGCGCTGGAGGGCGCACGAGAACAAGTCACTTTGCTCGACAAGAAGTACAACAAAGCGAAAAAGCTGATAAAGGAGTTTCAGCAAAGGTGTGTGTACTGTGTGTACTAACAACCTGTCGAAGTAGTCTAGGATATTTTTCTGAAAACTTTCTCGTTGGTGTTGATAATTCCCCCCCTTTTGAAACGTGGTTTCGTTCAATGAGGATGCAACTGTTGGTGAAAGGCGGTTTTAACCGGTTTTGTACTGGTACTTCGTCGTAGTTCACCTACACTACCACATACGAGTGCGCAAATTTCACTGTTTTTCAGTGGGTTGTTCGACGGTTGTAACAGAGAAATGATTTACATCGTATGTGCTAACTACTGTATTTCTACAAACATTTTTACATTTCAGCAAACATTAGTTAATTATCATGGTCAACGCACTGCCAAACAGTCTGTTTGTTTGGTGGATGATTATATGTCACAAATAAATCGCTGCTTGACCTCGGTCAGGTGATGCTTTGTTTATTATACAGCTTACCATAAAGCGAAGTACAGGTCGTCCCTTTTACTGGACTCCACCAAATTGCGGTGCAGCTAACGTGAATGAACTCATGTGCTCATTCTGTGCAGGGAAGGTGAATTCCTGAAGCGTGAAAACAACTTTCAGCTTCAGATCTCAAGCATTGAAATGACACACGCGACGGAGAAGCAGCAACTCGAGCAGCAGGTTCGCTTACACAGCGTTGGTTGGCAACTTTTACAACTTGCTTCGAATTTTAACCTTAACAGAACTGTTCTACGTTATCTGTGAGAATCGCAACTTTTATCACTTGGCGTTAACTGGCACGGTTTGATGCTTATGATTTGTAGTTCGATTCGCTGAAAACGTCTTGCCCGATTATGTGTGTCTCAGGCGCTTCAGTAGCGCGAAGCGCCGCGATGCTTCTTTGAAACCCTCAGTTTGATACAGATAAACGACCTAAAGCGCATATTGCGAGAGAACGAGCTCCAAGGGACGAATCGGAACAACAGCAATCGCTCGAAGGAGACAGGCTTCCCGCATGTTGTGCCTTCTTACCAGCAGCACCAGAAGAAATACTTCCCTTCCTTAGCAGCTGGTGGAATAGGTACGTGGTTGTAAGTCGATTTAAAGTGCGTGTTTTATCTTGTTCCTTGCTTGCAATGCAGTGTACTGCTTGCGTGTGGGTGTTGTTGCATTCGTGCTGCATGTGTGTTGGAGTTTGGTGTGTTTGTGCGTGTTTTGTAGGGGTGTTGAACGAAAATATTCGAAACCCTTGGAAAACGTGAGGTGGACTCCCGTCACCATAAACTAAACCGGCAAACGAAATTTACTAACATAACTAATTGCTACCACCTCCCAGAAGTCGGTGCATTGTTTAAATTGAAAAAGTTCCTGCTGATAATGTGTTTCCGAACGGTGGTAAAAGTTCAATGCCAGTGCTAGTCAAAGCTGTTGCACTACTAACGAGTGAAAAGAGCTTTCTTCATCATGACATCGCTGAGCAACCGCTTAACTTTTCGGACCGAATCACCACAAATAGTTTTTCAGGATCAACTTTTTGGTCACAAGTTGCTAACCGGATGAGTTACATCAAAATCTTGGGCATTGATGGAAAGGGTGGTACACAACGCTTGTTATAATGTAATATTTGCTCCTTCCAATAACTATAGTGATTTGATTCAAAGTGTTGTGCAGCTAAAACTATGCACGTTCGAAAAATTGTTCTTTCGCAAAAACTGTCACTCAAACTGATTTATGAAAAAAAATTGTGCCAATTTTCGTGTCTACATTAGTAAAACTTTTAAAAACAGGTATTTTTTCCTTCTTCTTTGAGGTCACAGAAATCCCGCTTCACAAACAGAAATTATCTTAAAATCATGTAATTAGCTCATACATATATCTTACGCCTCCCTGCAAAGTTTGGAGCAAAATTGACTGCAGGAAAAAAGTTCTTAAATTTTTCTACAACTTATTTTTCTTAAAATAAAACTATTATGGGGACCATGCAGCAGAATTGTAAACTGAACGCAATCATCAGCAAACATTGGTTGGTTTTATTTGAATGTAGAGCACTAATACATTCTGAAACGCAGAACCAAACAGTACAAACACACCAGCACGCCTTCAAGGCCACACACGATTATTACAAGACGAACAAAGTAAACAGGGCGCCAACCGCGGTATGTCAAGTAACCAACTAATTAACCGCAAGCGCAGGAATTTATCACAGCCACGTTTTGAAGCCTGAACCCCGCCCCAGTTCGACATTTATTTTTGAAGCCCAATTTAAGGTTCGAAAGCTAAATTTACCGAGTGAGTCGAGATACGTGCAACTGCGGGTTTTGGTGGCGTAACAAACTAACATGACTAAATAATTCACGATTCATAGTTCTTCCTTGAAGTCGATTGCTTCAACACTATTGGCGACAAAGTGACCGTCGTCGCGAAAAAATGTTGTGTGCAGGCCCGAAATCGGCCTAACTCGCAAACACAGTATGCACACGCAACTGAAGATACAGTAGTAGCACAACCACACCAAAGATCTAAGTGTTTTTGACTGGAGCTACAATTTCTCATACAGCACGTTAACCGCAATCCTAAATAATTGTACGACCTACCAAACCTCAAATGCGGCCTTGATGGGTCGCGCAATTACCTGACAAGGTCTTTAAGTTAATCGGTTACGGGTGGTTTTCCTAGTCAGCCCTGAAGTTTGACTTGAAGATGCAGGTTTTCTTCCAAGGTCTTTGCTGGCGTGAGGAGTGTTAAACTTGGTTCAAACAGCACTTTATTTCAGTTTAGCATCAAATATGAACAGAGTAAATGTTTTTTTTGAGTTCCAGATACATCTTATTTTTTTAATTGCTTCTGTTCCACGTGCACACACTGAGCCTAGCCTGCTTCCACTTATGTGTTTGACGTCTTTCTACTAAGTATCCTGATACAGGATACAAAGAGACTTTGTTAATGCACGGCCGCCATAACTTATATTTTAAATTGCGTGTGCACGACCGTGTACATTTTTATCGAAGGCCGCAATTTATGCACCCCTGGTCGAGAACAGAGGTGGGCAAACTAAGGCCCGCGAGAGCATTTTGTGCAGCCCGCAGGGCAGTCGCACGTGCATAGGCTCCAAATATGTGCAAAGTAATTTTATCGATTAGATTAGAATTATCAAGCTTTTTTTCCACACGTTTCATTCGACACCGCATTTTTACACAACCGGAAGTGACTACTGTTACCTTCATTTTGTGGTAGTTCATGTAAAAACTTTTTTAAGTTTTCAAAGCGATTATAGATGTAATATATGCAATACCAGCATGCGGCTCTCGGTAGCAATAAAATCTTCAATGTGGCCCTCCGTAGAAAATGTTTGCCCGCCCCTGGTCTAGAATATCACAATGTGTCTGCCGAAATTAACTTTCACAATGCCGTTGCCCCAAAATCGGTTTGCCGCCGTAATGTAAAGTAGGTCTTGATTTGAAACTTAAATGTGGTTATATGGTTAACAGTCGCTGCTGAGTCTGCTTGCTGTCGTTGTGTTTTATTGTGTTACCAGAAAATTCAGCCAAAAAGTAGAATGTGAACCGTGTGCAAACATTTCCTGCTTTCAAGTTTTGTGTCAAAGTGAAGCTGAAAACCCCGAATCCGAAAATAACTGATAACTGCAGTGAACTCGCAGCACGTTGGTGCACATTGCTTCGATCGTAGATTCACCTGTTCCTGCCTCCAACGAAAACCCGACGTCCGTTGGTCAGACTTTCGATAACCTGATCGCCAGTCTAGACGATATGCTGGACTCGAGAAGCGAAGCGAACGTGCGAAACAGAATACCCAGCTCAGAGGTAATAAGCAGCACGAGTGATGTTACTTGCTGAGCTTGCTTAGGTCGTAGTTTGCTTTTTACCGGACAGTGCTGCTGAAGTCTTTGTTTTACCAAACTGGGGGCGAGGAACTTGTTCAGGATGGGGATCGTCACAGGTCTAAGAGGTATTTGGTTGTTACAACAATTCGCTTATACTTTGCTCGAGTTAGTAGATCTGTATTTTTACCGAAATGCTAACAACATGCTTCGTTGATAGACGCAGACAAGGCTCCTTGCTAATCACTGACGTGTGTAACAACTTGCTCGCACCCAACAGTAAATTTATGCTCACGAATCATTTGTGCCAGTTTGGATGCGCATATTCAGTCAAAGCAGGCAATGTGCACGCTGCCTGTGCCCAGTCAAGGATGCACTGCTGTCTACTTGATGGCAATGATACACTAAAGACCTTCGTCATACACGTATAGGATAAGCCAAAGATGGCGTATTCTTAACAAATTATAGAATTCCGCTGGTTTAACCCATGCCTAATTATTGACCTTCATCAGTTAACTTCCCCAATATTGAACTTTTTTCATCTACCCTTTTTCGATAAGGAAATGCTGGTTGGTGTAGAAGATTTTTGTGGCGGTAAATTCAAGCAAAAGTAACATTCTAACTTGATCAAAACGAATCGTAATTGGCTGTTTACGAATTTCGGTTGCACCTCACAATGACGGTCTAGAAAGCATGGAAACTCCTCTAGCATTTCGACAGAAGCCTGGACGGGTGAAATACGTTTTAACTTACGTCAAGTGTTGAAATACCAAATTATAATCAAATTTACCAGGGTCTTGTATCGTATGGTCTTGGGTCGCATATCGGTTTCGTTGCCACCGAGCACCTCAAATGAGCGTCACCCGGCACAATCTCCAGATGATCATTCCAGTGTTCCTTCAACCCAAAATTTAAGGCATGTTGCGACGCCCATGCGTCTATGATATACCGCAGTTCGGTGTCCTGCTCGATTCTTAAAGCCATTGTACTTTGAGCCCGGTTGACATTTTTGGACTAGCTACTGTGCGTCTCACCAACTCTGTTGTTTCAAAGCAGAGGCCGGAACTGTTTCATCCGTCTCTTGACGATGACCAATCGCCGCTCGACACATCAGCACTGAAATACCGAGCGTTGTTGAAAGGACCACGTCATATGAAGGCGGTCTCTGCAAGCAGTGTGAGTGTGTTGATCCGGGATTAACATTGAAGCAATATTTTTTTGAGTTTGGTTGTGAGAACGGTGCCAAACACCGCCATCCGTGAAAGTGCACCTCGCGCGCAACTTCCACCTTATTTTTCAGAGCGCTTAATAACATTGCCCAACCTCACAACACGATGCTGTACTGCAGCGCATGCTTTTGGCAATTTCGTGCCAACTGTGCGTTTCGAATTTTACGTTTTCGTAGCACAGGGTGCAACGTTTTGAGCAGCACGAGTGAGGGAAGTTGAATGCCTGCAAACTAACTTTGCCGGATTTTGCTAAAGACAGATATGCTTTTTGCGTTATCGCAAAGAATTGTGTCGAAAGGTCGCACTCAGAGGTCCATTTGGATTTCTAATGCTAGATTCGTTGCCTACTGTAGTTCGGTTCCAGTTCCGCAGGAAATTTCGATCGAGTTTTTTATCAACAGGTGATGCAAGTAAGGAGATGTTTGACAGTGTTCTGGGCTTGTGATCCTTGCTGTGATATTCTGTACCGATTGGAAATTTTCTGAAAAAAATCCGAATGCGGCTATCTGTAGGCTATTTACGAATGTGAAATATGTAAGGTTTTTTTGATGTATTTTTTTGGTAAATTTCAAAGCGGTGCGCTCCTGACAATGTGTCTTGAAATCAACTCGCCGCAATAATTTGTGAGCGCTGCGGTTCAACCTCTACAAGAAGGCGAAGTTTTTTCACTTCATTTATTTCTGAAGAAACGATCTACTCGCAAATTGCTGGCCAATGCTACTTGGCCACATGACTGGTTCGGACGTCTTGTCGCGCGTTTCGCCAGTGTTTTGCTTCGCTGCGCAGGGCGACGCAGACATCAATCGCGAGGATGAGGAGGAATTGAAGAACTTGCACGGCAGCCCACTGACCCGCCGCGGCATCCCCAACTCAACGTAAGGCTTCGTATATTTTGCGCTGCAACGTCAGCGCTAACAGTTCTTCTAGTTTTCGTAATGCTCGTTGGCAACATCTCTTTTAGGCGAGCTACGTGTACGCACAGTGTCATGATGTGGGTAAGCGGTAGAGTGTACTTTGTGCAATCATACATCCCCCAGAAGCTACAGCGTCTTTTCTGCGCTGTGCGATGTGAAGCGCTTTCTGTGTGAATATCGCCAGCGGCGTGTTCACTTAAACTCTTTTTTGTGAAATGTGCAAAGCTTGATTTGTTTATAAGATTATAGATTATCAGATTATATAATGAGTATAAGCATTTTTTGAATTTGATTTCAGTCACCCGGGATCCGCTTTCAAATCCAACCCATCCGGGAAGAATCCGGTCGCTGGCGTTCCGGTTCTACCCCAGGAATTGGTGACCGAAATGGGGGAATCACCGATGCCTTTCAAGAAAGAAGATTCGCCTTCGATTCGGCTGAGAATGCGACGCGCGCTGAACGTGAGTCGATCCGGCCTGCTGTCGTCTGGCTTACTTGTTGCGATCGTCGTTTAACACCTGAGAATGCGTTTAACACTGCCTGCATCTTCTTGCGCTTGCTGC